>Ga0181527_1000323_pt1 | contig 56391 bp, 58 predicted proteins | sample PEATcosm2014_Bin_30_FD_119762 | JGI IMG/M metagenome (GOLD analysis project Ga0181527, IMG submission 119762) | Peatland microbial communities from MTU Mesocosm Facility, Houghton, MI, USA - PEATcosm2014_Bin06_60_metaG | ecosystem: Environmental > Terrestrial > Soil > Wetlands > Peat | place...
CATGCAGGTCGGCTCCAGCGCCGGCTTCGCGATGGTGTTCGCGCTGCTGATCTCGGCGATCATCTGGAACCTCGGCACCTGGTCGTTCGGCCTGCCGGCCTCCAGTTCGCACACGCTGATCGGCTCGATTGTCGGCGTCGGCGTCGCCAACGCCTTGATGCGCGGTCAGGACGGCACCTCCGGAGTCGACTGGAGCCAGGTGACGAATATCGGCAACTCGCTGCTGTTGTCGCCGTTGTTCGGCTTCATCTTCGCCGCGCTGCTGTTGCTGGTCATGAAGTTCGCGGTGCGCAAGCCTGCGCTCTATGCGTCGCCGACCTCCGACGCGCCGCCTCCGCTGTGGATCCGCGCGCTGCTGGTCTTCACCTGCACCGGCGTTTCGTTCTTCCACGGCTCCAACGACGGTCAGAAGGGCATGGGCCTCATCATGCTCATCCTCATCGGCGTCGCGCCGACCGCCTACGCCTTGAACCGCGCGCTCCCCGAGAGCCACGTGCCGCAGTTCGTCAGCGCCTCGCAAGCCGCCTCGAAAATCATCGGAGCCCACGGCGCCGGCTATGCGATCATCGGCGACCCGCGCCCGGCCGTCACCGACTACGTGCACGCCCACAAGATCTCCGAGGGGACCTATCCCTCGCTCGCGGTCCTGGTGACGCAGATCAGCGATCAGGTCTCGCAATACGGCTCGCTCGCCAGGACGCCCGCCGACAAGGTCCAGAACGTCCGCAACGACATGTATCTGGCCTCCGAGGCGCTGCGCTTCCTCGCCAAGGACAAGCAAGCCGAGCTGAAGCCCGAGGAAGTCTCGACGCTCAACGCCTACAAGAAACAGCTCGACCTCTCGACCAAGTTCATTCCGACCTGGGTCAAGATCGTCGTCGCGGTCGCGCTCGGCCTCGGCACGATGGTCGGCTGGAAGCGCATCGTCATCACCGTCGGCGAGAAGATCGGCAAGACGCATCTGACCTACGGCCAGGGCGCGGCCGCCGAGATCGTCGCGATGGCGACCATCGGCGTGGCCGACGGCATGGGGCTGCCGGTCTCGACGACGCACGTGCTGTCCTCCGGCGTCGCCGGAACGATGCTGGCCAACGGCTCGGGCATCCAGTGGTCGACCTTGCGCAATATCGCGCTCGGCTGGGTGCTGACCCTTCCCGTCGCCATTCTCCTGTCGGGCACGTTGTACTTCTTGTTCCGCCATCTCTTCTGACCGGCGGCGGGGCGGCGGCGTAGACGAGAGCCTACGCCGCCCGCCGCCAAATCCCCTAAACGTCCCGCCGGCGCCGCAGTTGGACGCGCGCCGCGCGCCTGATAGAAGCACAGGCGAACGCGGTCGGCGTCCCAGTCCGGCCGCGGCGCGCCGGAGTTTTCATGGCCACGCTCGAGGATGTGCTTTCGACGATCGACGCCGATCAGGGCGGAGCTCTGGATCGTCTCTTCGCCCTGCTCGCGATTCCCTCGATATCGGCGATCCCCGCCCATTTTCCCGATTGCGACCGCGCCGCCGACTGGCTCGCGCGCGAGCTGCGCGAGCTCGGATTCGACGCCTCGCGACAGGACACGCCCGGCCGGCCGATGGTCGTGGGATCGGCCAAGGCGAAGACGCGCGACGCGCCGCATGTGCTTTTCTATGGCCATTACGACGTGCAGCCCGCCGACCCGCTCGAACTGTGGACGACGCCGCCCTTCGAGCCGCGCCTCGCCGACGGCCCGAACGGGCAACGGATCGTCGCGCGCGGCGCCTGCGACGACAAAGGCCAGTTGATGACCTTCCTCGAGGCCTGCCGCGCGTTCCGCCAGAACGGCGGGCTGCCGTGCAACGTCAGCGTGCTGTTCGAGGGCGAGGAGGAAACGGGCTCGCCCTCCCTGCCCGCTTTCCTCGCCAAGAACGCGTGGACGCTGAAGGCCGACTTGGCTCTCGTTTGCGACACGGCGATGTGGGACGCCAAGACTCCCGCGATCACGACCATGCTGCGCGGCCTCGCGCTCGAGGAGGTCGTGCTGCATGGACCAAACCGCGACCTCCACTCCGGCCTTTACGGCGGCGCCGCGATCAATCCGATCCGCGTGCTCGCGCGCATTATCGCCGATCTGCACGATTCCAACGGCGCGGTCGCCCTGCCCGGATTTTACGACGGCGTCGAGGAGCTTCCCGAGGAGATCGCGGAGCAATGGCGCGGCCTCGATTTCGACGACGAGGCTTTCCTCGGCGGAGTCGGCCTCTCCGTTCCCGCGGGCGAAAAGGGGCGCTCGACGCTGGAGATGATCTGGTCGCGCCCGACCTGCGACGTCAACGGGATCGTCGGCGGCTACATCGGCGAGGGGACGAAGACCGTGTTGCCCGCCAAAGCGAGCGCCAAAGTCTCGTTTCGCCTGGTCGGCAAGCAGAACCCCGAGCGCATCTCGCAAGCGTTCCGCGCCTTCGTCAAGGCGCGCCTGCCCGCCGACGTCACCGCCGAGTTCGTTCCCCATGGCGGAAGTCCGGCGATCGCGCTGTCCTCGCGCGGCGAAGCTTTGCGCAGAACTCGGCGCGCCCTGGAGGCCGAATGGGGCAAGCCGCCCGCGCTCATCGGCTCGGGGGGCTCGATTCCGGTCGTCGGCGCGTTCAAGCGCGAACTGAACATGGACAGCCTGTTGGTCGGCTTCGGCCTCGACGACGACGCGATCCATTCGCCCAATGAGAAATACCAGCTGTCGTCCTTCCACAAGGGCGCGCGGTCCTGGGCGCGCATTCTCGCCGGTCTGGCGGCGTGAGCGCGCGCGCCCCGGAGCGCGCGCCCCCCAGGGATCGTCAGGGCCGCCCCTGCGCGAATCGCGCGAGGCATGGCGCCGACTTCGGCAATTGGGCCGCGGCGGGCAGCACGAGGTCGTTGGCCAAGCTCACGCTTCCCCCTGGGATCGACTCCGCCGCGAGAGCCACGACAAGATCGAGCTTCGGCGCGACGTAGACGAGCTGGTCATTTTGCCCTGCGGCGAAAAAAGCGTCCTCGCCTGTCCTGGTCTTGCCTATCCACCAGAGGTAACCGTAGGCGGCGTCGCTCGGGGGCCCGCCTTCGCTGTGTTTCGCGGTCGAATCCAGCACGAACGCCTTGGAAACAATTTGCCTATCGCCCCATCGGCCATGCCGGAGATAGAGAACGCCGATTTTCGCCATATCGCGCGCCGTCAGAAAGAGAGAAGTCGCGCCGATCAAGTGCCCCTCGGCGTCGGTCGTCCAGTCGTAGTTTTCCACGTGCAACGGGTCGAAAAGATTGCGCCGCGCAAAGCGCTTGGCGTCCTGCTTGATCGCCCGGCTCAGCACGATGGACAGCAAGTTCTGGTCGGCGGTGTCGTAGGCGAAGCGGCTCCCCGGCGGATCGCGCATCGGGCGATCGAGCAGCCGCCGCCAAGTGCGCGAAGCCGGGTCGCCGATCTTCGAATCGGCGTCGTCTGCGCTCGGCGCAAAGCCGGCAGTCATCGTGAGGAGATCGCGGACCGTGATCTCGCGGACGAGCGGACCGACATTCGCTTCGGAGGCCTCGGGAAGGCGTTCGGACACCTTCTCGTCGAGCCGCAAACTACCCTTGTCGATGGCGATCCCCACCAGGATGGAGAGCACGCTCTTCGTCACCGAATAGACCGGCGAGCGGGTTCCCGCCGTAACCCCGCTTCGGTAATATTCGAAAACGACGCAGGCGCCCCGCGCAAGAACGAGAGCGCGAACGCTCGGATATTTTTCCCTAAGAGTCGCACGGAGAGTCGAAAACGCTTCGGAGTTCGCCGCTGGGCCGGACTCTCGGTCCTTCGTCGGCTCCGCGAGGGCGATTGCGCTCATCGCCAGCAAAATCAGGAGCGCTGGAAAGGCGAGCCATGGCGGAGCCCGCCGTCGCGCGAGACCGATAGTTCCCGCGATCGCCGGTTCGCGCCCCATTTCTCGATTTCGCCCCAGACCGATTGATCGATTGAGACCTGCGCCCTCAAGCCGCGCGAGCCGCGGCCTCGATGGCTTCGGCCACCCATTCGTTGAGGCTCTTGTTTTCCGCCGCGGCGGCGAGCACCGCCGCTTCGTGCGTTCTTGGATCGAGCCGCACGTTGAACTTTCCAGAAAACGCGCGATATGGCTCGACACCCTTTTCCCGGCAAAGGTCGAGATAGACCTGGAGAGACTTTCTCCCCTCCGCCTCGAGCGCCGCGACGCTCTTGGCATAGAAATCCGCGCCCCCGGCCAGACCCAAGAATTCGCCCCTGAACATTCCAATCTCGGGGTCGAAAGACACGACAGCCTTGTGGCCGTCGATTTCGATGATGTTCTTCATGGCTTGACTCCATGGCTTTCCAGCCATTTCTTGATGCTTGCGACAGCGCCCTTGTCCGCATCGGGCGAGGGATGAGGCCGGTGAAATACACGGACTTCCTCGAACAAATAGACGCCGATTCGGGAGCCTTCCCTTTCCGTCACCTCGGCGCCCAGCGCGACCAGCAGCGCCTCTATGTCGCTCCGTCGGATCGAACCGCTCGCCGGTCGCGCAAATATCTGAACCAAGGTGGCGTGATGCCTCTTCTTCATACAAATTATGATACCATTATTTAGTACCAGCGACAACCGCGACTCGAGGGCAGTGGCGGCTCTCCTTCTGCGAGCGAATGTGTGGCGTTCGCCCGCCCCCGCAACGGCGAGGGGGGTCACCCCCGCCCCGCCAAATAGGCCCGCCAGCCGCCGAACCGCGACACGTCCTCGGCCCCCTTGACCGCCTCCGCCTCGACCAGGAACCCCTTCGCGCTCGTCCCGTCGTCGAAGCCAATCGCGCCGATTCCCAGCGGCGAGGGAATTGCGGCGACGAACGCGCCGAAGGCGGCGGGGGCGAGCGACCAGATTTCGACTGCAATTCGCTCGCCGGCGCCGGCGCCGACGCGCAGCAGGCCGGGTTTTGGCGGCGCCGTGTTCGGCAAGGCGTAGAGCCGATAGTCGGCTTTGGTGCGCGCCTCGCGCACGAAGGTCGCGCCAAGCGCCTTCAATTCGCCGTTGAGCGGCAAGCCGGAGAGATGCGCGCCGACGACGGCGATCTCGATGCCATCGCTGCGCGCCTCCAACGCCGCCGGCGGCGGCGGCGCGCGCCCCGTTGCGCCCATCGGCGCGCCGGAGGCGGCGTGCAGGCGCGCGGCGATCCCGGCGATGAGCCCGTCGGCGCCCGCCGGAGCGATCAGCGTGAGGCTGGACGGCAGTCCGTCGCGCCGCATTCCCGAGGGAACCGCGATCGCCGAGAGATCAAGCAGATTGACGAAATTCGTATAGGTCCCGAGGTTCGAATTGGTCTGAAACGGCTCGGCCTCGACCTCGGCGCGGGTGTAGAAGCGCGGCATCGTCGGGACCGCCATCGCATCGAAGCCGCGCCACGCCTCCATCGTCGCGCGCTTCAGCCCTTGAAGCCGATAGCCCGCCTCGAAACAGGCGACCGCGTCGAACTTGCGCGCGCCCTCGATGATCTTGCGCGTCACCGGATGCAGCGCGTCGGGATCGCTCTCGATCAAGGCCTTCGTCGCGGCATAGCGCTCGGCGACCCAGGGCCCCTCGTAGAGCAGGCGCGCGACGGCGGTAAACGGCTCGATGTCGAATTCGACGATTTGCGCGCCGAGATCGGCGAACTGGCTAAGATCGGCCTCGTAGGCGCGCTTGGCCTCGTCGTCGCCGAAGAACAGCCGCTGCCCCGGCCTCGGCGCGCCGACCTTGAAGCGCGGCGGCGGGGCGAGCAAGCGCGGCGCCGGAGAGAGCTTGCTATAGGCGTCGTCGGCGTCGAACCCCGCCGCCGTCCGCAGGGCCGCGAAAGCGTCGGCGACGCTGAGCGCGAAGATCGAAACCGTGTCGAGCGTGCGGCACGCCGGGACGACGCCGCTCGCCGAAAGGAGCCCGAGCGTCGGCTTCAGCCCGACGATTCCGTTGAGCGCCGCGGGCACGCGGCCCGAGCCCGCGGTGTCGGTGCCGAGAGAAAAGGCGACGAGCCCGGCGCCGACCGCCGCCGCCGAACCGGAACTCGAGCCGCCGGGAATGAGATCGGCGCGCAAGGCGTTGCGAGGGATCCCATAGGGCGAGCGCACGCCGACGAGGCCGGTGGCGAACTGATCGAGATTGGTCTTGCCGACGGGAATCGCGCCCGCGCGCTCCAGCCGCTCGACGACGAAGCTCGACCGCGCCGGCCGATAGGCGAAGGCGGGACAGGCGGCGGTCGTCGGCAGACCCGCGACGTCGATATTGTCCTTGACCGCGAAGGGAACGCCATAGAGCGGCTTGCCCGCCGGACCGGCGGCGGCGAGCGCTTCGGCCGCCGCGAGCGCCTCGGCCTTAGGCCTGAGCGCGATGAACAGCGCGGGATCGGCATGCGCCTCGATCCGCGCATAGGTCGCCTCGATCGTCTCGGCGATGCGTCGCCCGCCAGCGTGGCGGGCGAGAATCTCAGGGATGGTCTCGCTCAAAGGGGGTCTCCGCTTCCCGCGCGCGGGGCGCGCGGCAGTCGATTTCAGGCTTGCAATTCGAGGCTAGCAAGAACCGTGCGAGCCGAGCCGTCCCGATCACGAATGGAGTTTGCGCGTCGTCGCGCTTCTTTCGACGTCCCTCGCTTTCCCGTAGGTGCCGAACACGACGTCGAGCGAGGGATTGCTGACGCCGAACCAGAGCTTCTCGCTGATGAAGTGATGGCGAAGGTGATATTGCTTGATCCAGCGGCCGAGCGGCGTCAGCGGCTGATAAGGGATATGCGCGACGTAATGCACCCATTCGTAGTGCAGCATCGCCAGCATCACGCCGAGCAGGACGGAGGCGACGGCCTTGACGCCGAGAATCAGCGCCACCAGCGCCGCCGTGCCCAGGAGATTGGGCGCCAGGAACCACACCGGCAGGAACAGGAGATCGAGCCGATTCGGCTCGGCGTGATGATCGTAATGCAGGCGATGTTGCAGCTTGCGCACGAATGCCCAGGGCGCCGGCGCCGCATGGAAGGCGAAGCGGTGCATCAGGTATTCGCTGACATAAAAGAGCAGCGCGCCGAGGACGATCTCGATCGGAGAAAGCGTCGCCGCGCCCGCGAGCCAGGCGAGGATCAGCGCGACGACGCCGACGGCCAACAAGGCGGTCCCGCCATGACGGAAAAATACCAGCGGCATTTCGCGCCCTCCCCTTGCGGCCGATGCGGCTTCATCCTACCGCGCGCGAACGGGAGACGCCATCAGGCGCCCGGCGCCGACGGCTTTTCCAGAATCGCCTGAATCTCGACGCACGCCCAGGGCGCCAGCGCGCCAAGCCGCCGATTGAAGGCCCACCACCAGCGGTGATTTTCGAGCGGGCGCAGCAGGCCGCCGGAAACAACCCGGAATCCGCGCGTCTCGATGAGCTTGAGCCCCGAATGGCGCCGCAACTGGCGCAGAAAGGAGCGCTGCGAGAACGTCTGAATGTGGCTCCACTTCTTTTGCGGCCGCAGAACCAGCGACGCCTGGATATAGACGTCTCGCGCGAAGGCGAGCGGCGAAAGGAAGATCGGCACGCCGACGCACACTTTCCCGCCGGGCTTGGCCATGCGCTCGAGCGCCGCGATCGCGACATCGATGCGCGGCAGATGCTCCAGCACTTGTTCGCAGACCACGACGTCGAAAGCGTTCGACGGGGTGTTGGGATTGCCGGCCATGAGATCGTCCATCGTATACGAAGCGTACCGCTCCCGCCGGTAGAGCGGCTCGTACTTGATGTCGGTCGCGGCGATTTCGATGTTGGCGCAATGCGGCCGCGGTTCGAGATGGCGAAACAAGGTGCCGGCGGTGGATCCGACGTCGATCACCTTGAGCTTGCGGCCCTCGGCCGCGGCCTCGGCGGCCCAGGCGTCGATGTCGTCCCCGAGCGCGTCGTAGCGCGCCTGGCGCAGGCTGTAATATTCGCGCCGACACGTATCGACGCCATAGGCGTGGTTGGGTTTGAGAAATTCACCGCTCAAGGGAAGCCGGGCCTCGGCGTGCGTCACGATGCTGTTCTCCGGCCAACGGGCGCGCGCCGCGGGCGGGAGCCCCAGACGCGAATGGATTCAATTTCCGCGGCGACAATGTGGCCGGCGGACTACGCTCTTGTATGGAATGGCTACAGGATCGGAGGCTTGTCGACCAGAGCGATCTTATGATCCCATCACGCAAATCGCCGAAAAGCGCGCCGCGCCCTTGCCCCGCGTCGCGTTCGCGCGCAAATTCCTCAACCTCCCGCCGAGCCGCGAGAACCGACCCATGAACCGACGCGATTTTCTCTACGGCGCCGCCGCGGCGGCGGCCGGGATGGCCCTCGGCGCGCCCGCCGACGCCGACGTCTCCGCGCCCTTCGACTGGGACCTTTGGCCGCCGACGGCCGGCCGCGAGGCCTTCGTCGCCTGGATGCGGGAGAAGCGCGGCGAGGACTTAGGGTTCCTTGGGCAGCGCTGGGATCGCTATCTGCAATTGATCGCGCACGCCGACGTCTGGGACGAAGCGGACAAACGCGCCTTCCTGATGACGCCGCGCGAGGAATTCGTCACGGCGGACAATCTCTCGCGCGCCTACGAATGGCATCATCTCAACATCGGTTTCGGCGTCACCATCACCGGACCGCACACGGTCGCGCGCATGACCAACACGCTCGCCGTCAAGCGCGGCGACAAGGTTCTGGAGATCGGCACGGGGTCCGGCTACCAATCGGCCTATTTGAGCTATCTCACCGATCGGCTGTGGTCGATCGAGATCATTCCGGCGCTGGCGCGGCGCACGCGCGCGCTTTATGATTCGCTTATCGCGCGCGGCTATGGCGAGTATCGCGCGATTCAGGCCAAGACCGCCGACGGCTATTACGGCTGGCCGGAGGCGGCGCCGTTCGACAAGATCATCGTCACCTGCGGCATCGACCATATCCCGCCGCCGCTGCTGCAACAGCTCGTCCCCGGCGGAATCATGGTCATCCCGGTCGGGCCGCCCGGCGCGCAGCATGTCATCAAGGCGGTCAAGACCCAAGGACCGGACGGCGCTTTCGCCGTCACGCGATCGGACATTTACGGCGGCGCGATCATCCCGTTCGTGCCGTTCACCGGCGGGCATCAGAGCTGAGCCTCGCGCTCGCGGAATTTCCCGCCCTCAAACCGCCTTGCCGACCAGCGCGCCGATCCCCGCCGTCACCGCCATCGCCAGCGCGCCCCAGAACGCGACGCGTAGCGTCGGCCTGACGATTCTCGCGCCGCCGAGCCAGGCGCCGAGCGCGCCGAGCGCGGCGAGAACCGCCAGGGTCGCGAGAGAAACCGCCGCGACCGTCGCCTCGCGCGGCGCCAGGAACGCGGCGAGCGTCGGCATCGCGGCGCCCGCGGAGAAGCTGATCGCCGAGGTGAAGGCCGCCAGGATCGGATTGGCGCTGCGGGCGTCGGAAAGGCCGAGTTCGTCGCGCGCATGAGCGCTGAGGGCGTCCTTGGCCATCAGCTCCTCGGCGACCTGACGCGCCAGCGCGGGCGCCAGGCCGCGCCGCTGATAGATCAGCGTCAGCTCCAGCGTTTCGACTTCCGGCGTTTCCTCCAGCGAATGTCGCTCGCGTTCGAGATCGGCCGCCTCGGAATCGGCCTGCGAACTCACCGAAACATATTCGCCCGCGGCCATCGCCATGGCGCCCGCCGCCCAGCCCGCCACCGCGGCGGTGAGGATTTCGCCGCGCGACGCGCCGGCCGAGGCGACGCCGACGATCAGGCTCGCCGTCGAAATGATGCCGTCGTTGGCGCCGAGCACCGCCGCGCGCAGCCAGCCGGCGCGATTGACGAAATGGGAGGCAGGCGGCGGCATCGAGCAAGCTCTCGCGAGGGGGACTCTCGGCGCCACGCGGATATCACGGGAGCATGACGAAAGAAACGCCGTGGGCGAATTCGCCGCACTCCGGGGCTTATTGCGAAAAATCGATCATTCGCCGAAATTATCGCCCGGCGCGACCGCGGCGAGCCGGATCAGCCGGGAATCCTCGACCGCCGCCTGCCGATGCTTGACGGCTTCGCGGTAGACGGGATCGCGGATCATTTCGACGAAGGCGGCGACGGAAGGATATTGCGCGATGAAGCAACGATCCCAGCGCTCTTCGCTGGGGCCGATCAGCATCAATTCGAAGCGGCCGCGCCAGATGACAGCGCCGCCGAGCCGCGCGAAGACCGGCGCGCTCTCGCGCCCATAGGCGGCGTAGGCCTCGGCGCCCGTCGCCGCCCGGCCGTCGGGATAGACGGCCCGCGCGCGCAAGCGCACGAGATTGAGCATGTGGATCGGCCCGGGGCGGTCGTTCTGGCGGAACGCCGCGAAGGCTTCCTTGGTGGGATCGATGAAACCGGTCATTGCGCGACTCGCGTGAAGGGAGGCGCCATCTTTCGGCCGGGCGGCGCGGCGGCGCAAATGAAATTCGAAGCCGCGATCGGCGGCGGCCTACCCGGAAGACAACCCCGCGAACGCCCCCGCAAACGCCTTCGGCAGCGGCCGGGCGTAGGGACCCAGCTTCGAGGTCGCGAGCCCCAGACCCACCAGCGCCTCGGCGAGCTTCACCGCCGCGGCGACGCCGTCGATCACCGGCAGCCCGTGCCGGCGCGAAAGCGAGGCGGCGAGGTCGGCCATGCCGGCGCAGCCGAGCACGATCGCCTCGGCCCCCTCCTCCCCTTTGGCGCGCTCGATCTCCGCCGACAAGCGCTCGCAGGCGCCCGAAGCGGGATCGTCGAGCGCGAGCACGGGCACTTCACAGGCGCGCACCCGCGCGCAGCGCCGGTCGAGGCCGTATTTCATCAGATTGGCCTCGATCGGCGCGATCGAGCGCGACAGCGTCGTCACGACGCTGAAGCGATGCGCGACGAGCGCGGCGATGTGAAACGCCGCCTCGCCGATGCCCACGACCGGCCCGCTCGCGACGCAACGCGCCGCTTCGAGCGCGGTGTCGTCGAAACAGGCGATGACGAAGGCGTCGAAGCCTTCGGCCTCGCCTTTGACGATTTCCTCGAGCACGCCCGGCGCGGCGAAGGCTTCGTCGAAATAGCCTTCGATCGAGGCCGGGCCGCTCGTCGGGTTGACCGCGCGGACTTTGGTTCGCGGCGCGGCCGCGGCGCTGGCCGCGGCGCCGATGCGCGCGGTCATGTTCGCCGAGGTGTTGGGATTGACCAGGAGCAGCCGCATGACGCCTCACGCCTGACCGGCGTCGGAGCCGTGACGCGCCTGGCGCGCGCGCAGGATCGCGATGGCGCCGAGCGCGAGAGCGATGACGAGGAACGAAACGCCCGTCGTCGCCGTGCCGAGCGCATAGATGTCCGGAGTCGTCACCGTGGTGGTCAGCGCCTGCAATTCCATCGGCAGCGTGTTGCGCTCGCCGATCGCCTGGCTCGATCGCGCGATTTCGTCCCAGGACAAGGTGAAGCCGAACAGGCCGACGCCGATCACCGAGGGCAGGATGATCGGCAGGACGACGTGGCGCAGCGTCTGCCACGGCGTCGCGCCGAGATCGCGCGCCGCCTCCTCGTAGCGCTGATCGAAGCGGTTGAAGATCGCGAACATCACCAGCAGGCCGAACGGCAGCGTCCAGGTCAGATGCGCCCCCAGCCCCGAGGTGAAGAGGCCCATCGTCGTCGTCAGACCGTCGGCGATCAAGGCGGGGCCGTGGCTCTTGAGGAAATCGTCGAGCAGGCGGAATTCCAGGGCGATGCCGAGCGAGGTGACGATCGAGGGCACGATGAGGCTCGCCACCGCGACGAAGAACAGCGCGCCCGCGCCGAAGAAGCGCTTGCGGAAGGCGAGGCCCGCGCTCAGCGACAGCGCCACCGTGAGGATCATCACCACGATTCCGAGCTGCAACGAGCGCTTGAAGGCGCCGGCGATGTCGACGATGCCGCCGCCCTGCCAGAGGCGCTCGAACCAATGCAGCGACACGCCGTTCATCGGAAACGTCAGCCCGCCGGACGGCCCCTGGAACGAAAGGATGAAAATGACGATCATCGGCCCGTAGAGGAACAGCACGAAGGCCGCGAAAAAGACGGCGAGCGCATAAAACGCGGGCGAGCGGCCTTCCCTCATGACTAGAGCTCCTTCCGCACGTCGACGATGCGATTGAGCGCGACGATGATGAGCAGCGTGACGCCGAGCAGGATCACCGCATTCGCCGCGGCGGGCGGGAATTGCAGCGCGTCGAGCCGCGTCTCGACCACCTTGCCGGCCGAGGCGATCTGCTGGCCGCCCATCACGCCGAAGGTGATGAAATCGCCCATGACGATGGTGACGACGAAGATCGAGCCGATGACGATGCCCGGCTTGCACAGCGGGACGACGACGCTCCACAGCGTCTGCCAAGCGCTCGCGCCCGAGTCATAGGCCGCCTCGATGAGCGTGCGATCGATGCGCATCATCGAATTGAAGATCGGCACGACCATGAAGAAGGTGAAGAGGTGGACGAAGGCGAGCGCGACCGAGAACGGCGAATAGAGCAGCCATTCCAGCGGCGTGGCCGTCAGATGCGCGTTCATCAGCAGCTGATTGACCAGACCGTTGCGCCCGAGCAGCGGAATCCACGATATCATGCGGATGACGTTCGAAGTCCAGAATGGGATGGTGCACAGAAGGAACAACACCATCTGCGTCGTTATGCTGCGCACGTGAAAGGCGAGAAAGTAAGCGACCGTGAAGCCGATGGCGAGGGTCGCGGCCCAGACGATGAAACAAAACTTCGCGGTCGAGACATAGGTCTTCAGGATGGTGCAGAGATCGGGCAGCTGCGTCCAGCAGCCCTCGAAACTCTCGACGTAGCTGCGCGTGGTGAAGGCGGGCAGCATCTCGTAGTCGTTGTAGTCCCAGAAGCTGACGATCACGACGAAGACCAGCGGCAGGACGAAGAACACGAGAAACACCAGCGCGAACGGCGCCGCCTGAAGCCAGGCGGGAACGGCGGGACTTTCGATTTGGGAGCGCGATGTCGACATGAATATCGCTTTATCCGTGTGTCGCTCCCACTCCTTCTCGCGCTCTCGAACATTCACATCCTGGCGACGGAGCGGAAACTCGCCCCGCCCCTCACCCTGCCTCTCCCCGTAAACGGGGAGAGGGGAAGAAGGGCGCCGCTCGCTCCTCTCCCCGTTTACGGGGAGAGGTTGGGTGAGGGGCTGGGTGATTTGCCGCAGACTTCGCCAAATGTGCGAATGCGCTTGCGCTCGCGGGAGAAGAGAAGCCTTCCGCTTCGGTTCGACTACGCCGCGATGAACTCGTTCCATTTGCGGACCATGTAGTCGTTTTCGTCCATCACCGCGTTCCAGCACGCGACATTGCCCATGCGGTCTTCGTAAGAGCCGCCGTCGCGCGTCGCTCCGGCCTTTTCCAGCAGCGAGCCGTCGGGCGCGTGGATGTCCTTCTCGGCGGGCTTGCCTTCCATCCAATAGGCCCATTCGTAGGGCTCCATATTGGCTTTGGCGGTCGACAGGACAGCCGAATAATAGCCCTGCCGATTGAGATAGGCGCCGGCCCATCCCGACAGATACCAATTGACGAACTCGTAGGCCCATTCCGCCTGTTTGGATGTCGTTCCCTTGGAAAGGCAGAAGCCCGACGCCCAGGAGCGATAGCCTTCCTTCAACGGTTGGAAGATGCAGGGAATGCCCTTGGAGCGCACGGCGGTCACGGCGGGCGACCACATCGACTGAATCACCGTTTCTCCCGACGCCATCAGATTGACGCTCTCGTTGAAGTCTTTCCAGAAGGCGCGGAACTGTCCGGCCTTCTTGGCTTCGGTGAGAACCCCCATCGTCATGTCGATCTCGGCCCTCGTCATGTTGCCCTTGTCGGGATACTTATACTTGCCAAGCGACTCGACGACCATCGCCGCGTCCATGATGCCGATCGAGGGAATATTGAGGATCGCCGCCTTGCCCTTGAACTCCGGATTGAGCAGCTCCGACCAATTGTTGATCGGGCGCTTGATCAGATCGGGGCGGATGCCGAGCGTGTCGGCGTTGTAAACGGTCGGAATCAGGGTCACCCACTCGGTGGGAGTCTTCGAGAACTTCGTCGAATGCGGCCCTTCGAGGAACATGACTTTCTTGGGCGCCGTGCCCTGATCGCCGATGACCTTGCCGTTGGGCAGTTGGCCCTTGGTGAAAATCGGCGTGATATTGTCGAACTCCTTGATCTTCTTGGCGTCCATCGCGAGGATGTTGCCCGACGGCACCAGCTTCTTCAGGCTGAAATATTCGGTGTCGAGAATGTCGAACGAGTTCGGCTGGGTGATGACGCGCTTGGTGACGTCGTCGGTCGTCGCGACGATGTTTTGGATGGTGATGCCGGTGTCGGCCTTCACTTTCTTGGTGATGTCATCGGATTGATTCACCGCGGTGCCGAGATAGCGCAGCACTTTCTCCTCGGCCGCCCATACCGCGGGAAAGCCGGTGATCGCGGTCGACCCGGCCGCCGCGCCGGCCAGCGCGCCTGCGCCTCTCAGCACGTTGCGACGCGAAACGCCGCCAGAACCCTTGATATGCTTCGTCGTCATGGTTTGCTCCTCTGGCAAGAGCCCGCGCCGTTCATGGCGCCGGCGAAAGGGGATGGATGTCCGCGTCGTCCCAGGCGAGGGCGACTTGGTCGCCCGCGGCGAGCGGCGCGGCGGCGAAATCGGCGTCGCCGACCACAGCCGTCAGATCGGCGACGCCGCCGCCTTCGAGCGCGATTTGATAATGCGCGCCTTGATATTCGACGCCGCGAACCATGGCCGTCATGCGCGCGGCCGGCGCGCCGGCCGGCCCGCTCGCCGCCAGGAGCCGCACGCGATCGGCGCGCACCGCGACCTTTCCGGCCGGCGTATCGATGACGTTGTGGCCGCCCAGAAAGCGCGCGACGAATTCCGTCGCCGGCTTCTCGAACACTTGGCGCGGGTTCCCCGCCTGCTCGATGCGCCCCTTGTTCATCACCACGACGAGATCGGCGAGCGCGAGCGCCTCGTCCTGGCCGTGCGTGACGTGGATGAAGGGAATGCCGAGCCTGCTTTGCAGACGCCGCAACTCGCCGCGCATGCGCACGCGCAGGAAGGGATCGAGCGCCGAAAGCGGCTCGTCGAGCAACAGGATCTGGGGATGGGTGATGAGCGCGCGCGCGAGCGCGACGCGCTGCTGCTGCCCGCCGGACAGCTGCGCGGGAACGCGCTGGGCGTATGCCTCCATCGCGACGAGCTCAAGGAACTCCATCGCCTGTCTGCGTCGCGTCGTCTTGTCGACGCCGCGCATCTTCAGCGAGAAAGCGACGTTGTCGAGACAGCTCAGGTGCGGGAAGAGCGCATAGCTCTGGAACATCATCGCCGTGCCGCGCTTGGCCGGCGGCAAGTCCGTGACGTTGGCCGAGCCGATGAGAATATCGCCTTCGCTCGCGCTTTCGTGGCCGGCGATCATGCGCAGCGTCGAGGTCTTGCCGCAGCCCGACGGTCCCAGAAGGCAGCAATAGCTTGCCGCGGGAACGCGCAGGTCGATCGCGTCGACGGCGGTCGTAGCGCCGTAGCGCTTCGTGACACGCACCAGTTCGAGATTGCCCAATTCCGCCATAGGCTCATGAATCGTCGGAGGGTTGCGCTTCCCAGGAGCAAAGCGCATGCCATGCCCAGAAGACTCGCTAACCGACTGATGTCATGACGATATGGGAAAATCTTGGGCGACCGTCCGGCCTTGATTGCGCCGCTCCGCCGAAACCTTGGGCGCCAACTGTCTACAATTTCGGCGTTCTTGTATACAAAATGGATTGGCGAAGGCCGTTCGAACGTGGCAGGATTCGCGCGTCGCCGTATTCAGGCGCGAGTCCCGTTCGCACGAAGCGCGTTCGCATCATGTTGAAGTCGATCATATCCGAGGAAGCGCCCGAGGCTGCGCGAGGGCGCGGCGCGGTCGGCCGGGGCGCGCGCGCCGAGGCCATTTATCGAAGCGTTTTCGACGCGATCGTCGATCAAAGATTGCCGCCGGGCGCCAAGCTCACAGAGGAACAACTCGGCGCGATTTTCGATGCGAGCCGCACGATCGTGCGCAGCGCCCTGCAGGCGCTCGCGCACGATCATATCGTCACGATCGAACGGCATCGCGGAGCCTTCGTCTCGGCGCCCACCGTCGCCGATGCGCGGGACATCTTCTTCAGCCGCAAGCTCGTGGAATCCGCGGTCGCGCGCGAAGTCGCGCGGCGGATCGATGCGCCGGACATCGCCAAATTACGCGCCCTCCTCGCCGAGGAGCGCGAGGCCTTGCGGTGCGGCGAGCGCCAGAAGGCGATTCGGCTCTCCGGCGCTTTTCACGTCGCCGTCGCCGCGATTTGCGGCGAAGGCGCGCTGACCCAATTTCTGCGAGGCCTCATTTCCCGCTCCTCGCTGGTGATCGCGCTTTACGGACGCGGTCCCGCCTCGGCTTGCGGCCATGACGAGCATCTCGCCTTCGTCGACGCGCTCGAACGCCGCGACGGCGAGCGCGCCGCCGCGGCGATGGCCGAACACCTCGATCACATTTTCGGCGACCTCGCGCTGGCCGCGCGCGACGACGCGCCGGTAGACATCGCGGCGGTTCTTCGCGCTTAGCGCGGCTCGCGAACGCGCGCCCTTATCGCTTCCGCCGGAACATGCTATTGCTCCCGCGGTCCCAATTGGCGAGCGGCGTTCGCCGAAAGGCGCGGACCGCTACAACGAACTTGCGAAAATCGAATTTCTGACCATTATTGCGCGTGGCCCTGCCTGTGTCCCGACGTCAATTGCGTGAAACGGAGCGCGTCCATGCCGATCGGCAGATTCCTTTATTTCGGCGACTTTGCCGTGATCCCCATAGCGGTTCTGCTGTTCGCCGGCTTCGCCTTCGCCGATCGCGGCCTAGAAGCCGCGCCGGCGTGGGCGCTGAGCCTGATCGTCGGAATCGCGGTCTGGACTCTGGTCGAATATCTCATTCACCGTTTCGTCTACCACGGCGCGCCGGTGCTCACGGCGCTGCATGACGCGCATCATCGCGAACCGCTCGCCTTCGTCGGCGTCCCGTCCTTTTTGTCGAGCGGGTTGGTCATCGCGATCTGCTACCTGCCCTTGCGCTTGATTGAGCCGATCGTCGCCAGCGGGTTCACCAGCGGCATGCTCATCGGCTACGCCGGCTACATGTTCGTCCACCACGCGACGCATCATTTCTCGATCCAGCCCGGCGACTGGCTCTACGAGGCGCGCGTCCGGCACATGGCGCATCATTATCACGACGACGCCAATTTCGGCGTCAGCGTCGGAGTCTGGGATCGCGTGTTTCGCACGCGCGGCGCGCGGCGCGACCGGACGGCGAAGGCCTGAAGCGAGGCGCGCCGATCCCTTGTCGCCTACGCCCCCTGGAAACGAGACGACCGGGCGAGGTCGCCCGGCCGCCGAAAGTTTCAACCCGCAGGGAATCCGAGGGGAAGGCTCCGTCCGGCCAGCAGCGACGGCTCTCGGGGCCAAGGCGGTAGCCGTGCGGGCGCCTCCGGTTCGTCGCGAACGGGTGGCGGCGTCCGCCCGGACCGCGCCAAAATCGCGGTCCACAACCCTCGGCGACGAGGGTGACGGCCGGCCCCCGGTCCATCGAGGGAGCGGTCATGGCGGCCTACGCCGAAGCGGCGGGGCCCACCGTCGACAACGCGCCGTCGATCAGTTTTGACATCATTGCGCGCTCCCTCCATCGCGCCCCTTTTGCGCCTGAATCGGGCCCCGGGGCGTCGGCCGATTCCCATACGCAGCGGAGCGCTTGCGCACAATTCGTCGGAAGCCTCGACGCTGGACGCGCCGGCCTATGCAATTGCGGCCCGTGCGGCTTCTGGTGTAGTCGTCAGGTTTCGCGCCGGCGGATTGGCCAGCCGCCGCGCCGGAGGATGCTCGTGACGCAATCGAAGACGCCGCTGCTCGATCGAGTTCGAACGCCAGCCGATCTGCGCAAGTTGCCGGTCGGGGACCTCGGGCGGCTCGCCGACGAATTGCGCGCCGAGACGATCAGCGCCGTCTCGGTGACCGGCGGGCATCTCGGCGCGGGCCTCGGCGTCGTCGAACTCACCGTGGCGCTGCACTACGTCTTCGACACGCCGCGCGACCGGCTGATCTGGGACGTCGGGCATCAGGCCTATCCCCACAAGATTCTCACCGGGCGGCGCGACCGCATCCGCACGCTGCGCCAGGGCGGCGGCTTGTCCGGCTTCACCAAGCGCGCCGAGAGCGAATACGACCCGTTCGGCGCGGCCCATTCCTCGACCTCGATTTCGGCCGGCCTCGGCATGGCGGTGGCGCGCGATCTCTCGCACGGCGACAACGCCGTCATCGCGGTGATCGGCGACGGCGCGATGTCGGCCGGCATGGCCTACGAGGCGATGAACAACGCCGGCGCCTTGCATTCGCGCCTGATCGTCATTCTCAACGACAACGATATGTCGATCGCGCCGCCGACCGGCGCCATGTCCGCCTATCTCGCGCGCCTGGTCTCGAGCCATACCTATCGCTCGCTGCGCGACGCCGCCAAGCAGCTGGCGCGCCGCCTGCCGAAATTTTTCTATGACAAGGCCAAGCGCACCGAGGAATTCGGCCGCGGCTTTTGGACCGGCGGCACTTTGTTCGAGGAACTCGGCTTTTTCTATGTCGGGCCGATCGACGGCCACAATCTCGACCACCTGCTGCCGATCCTGCAAAACGTGCGCGACATGCCGGACGGGCCGGTGCTGGTCCACGTCGTCACCAAGAAGGGCAAGGGCTATCCCCCCGCCGAGGCCGCCGACGACAAATACCACGGGGTCAGCGCGTTCGACGTCGTCACCGGCGCGCAGGCCAAGCCCAAGTCCAACGCGCCGACCTACACGAGGGTCTTCGCCGATGCGCTCATCGCCGAAGCGGCGCGCGACGACAGAATCGTCGCCATCACCGCCGCCATGCCGAATGGCACCGGCCTCGATCGCTTCGGCCGAGCCTATCCCGACCGGACGTTCGACGTCGGCATCGCCGAGCAGCACGCCGTCACCTTCGCGGCGGGCCTCGCCTGCGAAGGCTACAAGCCGTTCTGCGCGATCTATTCGACGTTTCTGCAGCGCGCCTACGATCAGGTGGTGCACGACGTCGCGATCCAGAACCTTCCCGTGCGCTTCGCCATCGATCGCGCGGGGCTGGTCGGCGCGGACGGCCCGACGCACGCCGGGTCGTTCGACGTCGCCTATCTGACCTGCCTGCCCAACATGACGGTGATGGCGGCGGCCGACGAAGCCGAACTCGTGCACATGGTCGCCACCTGCGCCGCCCATGACGGCGGCCCGATCGCCGTGCGCTATCCCCGCGGCGAAGGCGTCGGCGTCGAGATGCCGGAGCGCGGCGTTGCGCTGCCCATCGGCAAGGGGCGCGTGCTGCGCGAAGGTTCGCGCATCGCCATCCTTTCGCTGGGGACGCGCCTCGCCGAAGCGTTGAAGGCCGCCGAGGATCTCGCCGCCCGCGGCCTTTCGACGACCGTCGCCGACGCGCGCTTCGCCAAGCCGATCGATCGCGAGCTCGTCCTCAGCCTTGCCGCTGGCCACGAATTGCTGATCACGATCGAGGAGGGCTCGATCGGCGGCTTCGGCTCGCATGTCATGAGCCTGCTCTGTGAAAGCGGCGCGCTCGACCGAGGCCTCAAGTTCCGCGCCATGACCTTGCCCGACGTGTTTCAGGATCAGGACAAGCCCGAGCGGCTCTACGCGGCGGCGGGGCTCGACGCCAAGGCGATCGTCGCCAAGGCTCTGGCCGTGTTCGAAGCCGGCGGCGCGGCGAGCCTGATTGCGTGAGCGAGCCCGATGAGCCCGCCGAGGAGAGCGAGGAGAACGACCGGCGCGTCTTCGTCAATCTCGCCGCGGCGATCGCCGTCCTCCTGCTGGCCTTGGCGGGGTTCTGGTTGATGAAGACGCTCGACGAACATCGCAAGTTGGAGAACTGCGTGAATTCCGGCCGCCGCGATTGCCTCGAGTTGGTCGAGCCGGCGGCGGCCCCTCCGCGAACGCCGTGACGGTGCGGCGTCGGCGCCCGATTTCTCCCTTGCGCGATTGAAAAGTGACTCATACGGTTTCCCGGTGATTGGCGCGCCGCGCCCCCTCAGCCCGTGGCGAGCCGGATAAGGGGCTGCGCGAAGCCGCGAACCATTCACTGGGGAAGTCGCATCAAACCTCGGAGGAGCGTGGGCGGAACGGCCTCGGAGCTTGCTTGCGACTTCTTGCCCGGAGACGGCGAAAGCCAAATGCGACATCGCCAGAATCCGAGGGCGCCAGATTCAATAATTATCAATGATTATGTGGCGAAGCTGGCGATGCGCTAAGTCGCTCGCGCGGTGATTGCCGGCGAATTTGGAATGGGCTCAACCGAGCGGTTTTGGCTCGGCGACGCAAAGGCAGAACGCCCAGCGGCGTGGGAAGGCCGCGGTGACGGGCGCCGGTTCGCGGCCGGCGGAGTAGCCCGAATGGCCGCTGTGACGCTCGAACCTTGGATTCATCCGGGGGAACTCGCCTGCAATTGCAGCTAGCGGGTTGCCGGTATTCCAAGGTGACCCTGATAAGAAGGTCGAGCCAGTCGGCGCCAGGGCGAGCGCGCCTGCCGGGCCTTGGCGCGGGAGGGCGGCGCGTTTGCGACGGAGCGTTGGTGGGATGTCGCATCATGAATCTTGACACACCGACCGTGATGACAATGGAGAGCTTCGTCGCGGCGTGCGCCGGCGCCGTGCTGCTCGTCGCCTGGTCGCAGAACCGAAAAATATCGGCATTGGCGCTATGGGGGCTCGCCAACATCGTCGCCGCCGGAGGCATGTTTTCCCTGATGCTGGGGTCGGCTTGGCATCAGCCGGTTTGGTCGATTCTCGGCGGCGCCGTGCTGGTGGCGGCGCCGGGCCTGATATGGAAGGCCGCCCGAACTCTTGACGCGAAGCCGGCGCCGCTCGTCCTCGCGCTCCTCGGGACTTTAGTCGTCGGGCTCGCGAGCGGCGTTCCCGGCATGCAGGACTTCACCGGATCGCTGGCTCTCGCGACGGGCGCCATCTATCTGTTCGCCGCGGCGACCACTTTGTGGCTCGGTCGGAAGGAGCGGCTGGCCGCGCGCTGGCCGATCATCGTCCTGCCGGCCGTGCATGCGATGGTGTTGTCGATCGGCGCATACAGCACCTTCGACGGCTCCGCCGGCCAGGACGAGGCGCCGCCGGCGATGAGCTTGTTCGGTTTCATTCATTTTGAAAGCATCATCTTCGCGCTTGGCACCGCCGTGTTCATTCTCGCTCTGGTCAAGGAGCGCAATGAGGCCGCGAGCAGGACGGCCGCCAAGATCGACCCGCTGACAGGCATCGCCAACCGAGCGGCCTTTATGGAGAGCGCCGGGCGGGCTATCGAGCGCTGCCGGCGCGAAAGCGCACCGGTTTCGGTGATGATGTTCGACCTCGATCGGTTCAAGGCGGTCAACGACACATACGGCCATGCGGTCGGCGACGACGTCATCCGGAAGTTCTGCGAGGTGGCCGCCGCGGCGCTCCGGCTGGACGAGGTATTCGGCCGGATCGGCGGCGAGGAATTCGCCGTGGTTTCGCCGGGATCGGGCATCGAGGCGGCCGGCGTGCGCGCGGACCGGATCTGCGCCTCTTTCGCGGAAAATTGTCGCTTCATCGGCGAGCATGGGGTCAACGCAACGGTGAGCGGCGGCGTGTCGGCGAGCGTGAACGGCGAACATGCGCTGACCGCGCTGCTCGAATATTCCGACATCGCGCTCTACCGCGCCAAGGCCGCGGGGCGCAACCGCGTGATGCGCGCCGACCAGCCCAGGCCGGAAGGCGGCTTGTCGAACGTGTACCGCGTGGCGTGAGCCTCCGGCGGCGGCATTGCGGCGCAGGTTCTTGAAATCAGGCACGCCCGCCGGAAAATGCCGCCGCCCCCGGCCTCCTCGCGATTGACTTGGCGCGCGCCGCGCGCCTATAAGCTGCCCCGCGCGACGGCGACGCCGCCGCCAGACATTTTCCCGGCTCGTCCGACGGCTCCAGCAGGGGGGCGGCGCGGCGAGGTCCGGGGTTGGCTTATTGGGAAAGCCTATCGCGCTTTCCCCGGTGAAATCCCGGCTCTTGGAGTTAATGACGTGAAGCGGACCTATCAACCGAGCAAGCTCGTTCGCAAACGCCGCCATGGCTTTCGCGCGCGCATGGAAACGGTCGGAGGCCGCAAGGTGCTGAACGCGCGCCGCGCCCGCGGCCGCAAGCGCCTTTCGGCTTGACCTGCCCCGCGGCCGCTGAGGCGCCGCGCGCGAGAATCCCGATGATGGAGCCTGACGCCTTGGGCGACGACGCAGGGCGAGCGTCCGGCCAGCCCCCTTCATGGGGACGCCTGAAGCGACGGGCGGAGTTCCAGCGCGTGTCGCGCGGCCGCCGCGCGCAGGCGGAGACGTTCACCCTGCAGGCCAATCCACGCGCCAGTTTGGGCGCGGCGCCAGCGGACGGCGCACGCGTCGGATTCACCGTCACCAAGAAGGTCGGCGACGCCGTCGAGCGCAATCGCATCCGCCGCCGCCTGAAAGAGGCGCTGCGCCGCGCCGGCGCGGTTGCGCCCTCGCCGGGCCATGATTACGTGCTGATGGCGCGCCGCGAGGCGCTGACGCGTCCCTTCGCCGCGCTGATCGCCGACATCGAACGAGCGTTCGCCCAGATGAGCCGGCTCAAGCCGCCGGCCCGCGCGGCCCATCGGCGCGAAACGTCCGTAACCGACAGAGAAAAGCGACCATGAACTCCGAGGACACCCGCAACATCATCCTGGCGATCGTCCTTTCGGTGCTCGTGCTGATCGGTTGGAATTATTTCTATGCCGCCCCGCAGCTGCAAAAGGATCGGCAGGCGCAGACCCAGACGCAGCCGCAAGCCAATGCTGGCGCGCCCTCCGTCGGCGCCAATGGCGCGAGCGCGCCGCTGGGCGCGGCGCCGATCGAAGCCGGGCCCAAGTCCCGCGCCGAGGCGCTCGCGGCCAACCCGCGCGTCGCCATCGACACGGCGAGCCTGGGCGGCTCGATCGACCTGACGGGCGGCCTCGTCGACGACCTCGTATTGAAGGCCTATCGCGAGACCATCGATCCCAAGAGCCCCAACATCACGTTGTTCTCGCCGCAGGGCGGACCTCAACCTTATTGGGCCGAAACCGGCTTCGTCACCGACGCGCAGGGCGTGAGAACGCCGAACCGCACGACCGTCTGGAGCGCGGATTCGACGAAGCTGAGCGCCGACAAGCCGGTGACGCTGGCCTGGGACAACGGCGCCGGGCTGAAATTCAAGCGCGTCATTTCCGTCGACGACAAGTTCATGTTCACGATCAAGGATTCGGTCGAGAACAGCGGCGCCGAGCCGGTTTCGCTGCGCCCCTATGCGCTGATCCTGCGCCGCGGCAAGCCGGAGGTCGCGGGCTACGCCGTGCTGCACGAAGGTTTCGTCGGCGTCATCGGCGACGGATCGGTGCAGGAAGTCACCTATCCCGGCATCGACAAGGCGACCGGCAAGGTCAGCGCCTTCAAAGGCGACGGCGGATGGCTCGGCTTCACCGACAAATACTGGGCCTCGGCGATCATCCCCGATCAGGCCGAACCGATCGAGGCGCGCTTCTCGGCGAGTGGGGCGGCGCAGCCCGAGGATTATCAGTCCGACTTTCTCGGCGCCGCGCGCGCGATCGCGCCGGGGGCTTCGAGCGAGGCCGTCACGCACGTCTTCGCCGGCGCCAAGGAAGTTTCCACCATCGACGCCTACGAGGCGAGTCTCGGCATCAAGAAATTCGATCTGATGATCGACTGGGGCTGGTTCTATTTCATCACCAAGCCGCTGTTTAAGCTGATCGACGTCATCTATCACTACGTCGGCAATTTCGGCGTGGCGATCCTCATCGTCACCGTCCTGGTCAAGCTCGCCTTCTTCCCGCTCGCCAATCAAAGCTACCGCTCGATGGCGAAGATGAAGAAGATTCAGCCGCAGATCGCCGCGCTGAAGGACCTCTACCCCGACGACCGCCAGAAGCAGCAGCAGGCGCAGATGGAGCTGTTCAAGAAGGAAGGCGTCAATCCGGTCGCCGGCTGCCTGCCGATGGTGATTCAGATCCCGGTGTTCTTTGCGCTCTACAAGGTGATCTTCATCACCATCGAGATGCGGCATGCGCCGTTCTTCGGCTGGATCAAGGATCTCTCGGCGCCCGACCCGACCAATCTCTTCACGCTGTTCGGGCTCATCCCCTGGGATCCGACGGCGTTGCCGATGTTCGGTCACTTCCTCGCGCTCGGCATCTGGCCGCTCATCATGGGCGTCTCGATGTTCTTCCAGATGAAGATGAACCCCGAGCCGGCCGACCCCGTGCAAAAGACCATGTTCGCGTGGATGCCGGTCATTTTCACCTTCATGCTCGGCTCGTTCCCCGTCGGTCTGGTGATCTACTGGACCTGGAACAACACGCTGACGGTCATCCAGCAGTCCTACATCATGACGAAGGCCGGCGTGAAGGTCGAGCTTTGGGGCAATTTGAAGAAGCTGGTCCCTAAAGCTCGGACGTCATGAGCGCCTCGCCCAGCGAAGCGTTCTCCGCCGAGGCGATCGAGGCGGGGCGCAAGCTCTTCGCCGGCTCCTGCGAATTCTTCTTCGCCGCCGCCAAGTCCGACGGCCTGCCGCCGATCGGCGCGCCGGAAATCGCCTTCGCCGGCCGGTCGAACGTCGGCAAATCGTCGCTGATCAACGCGCTCACCGGACGCTCGGCGCTGGCGCGCACTTCGAATACGCCCGGGCGCACGCAAGAGCTGATCTTCTTCAACCTCGGCGGCCGGCTCGATATCGTGGACATGCCGGGATACGGCTACGCCGCCGTCGCCAAGAACAAGTCGGCCTCGTGGGGCGCGCTGGCGCGCGACTATCTGCGCGGGCGCCCCTCGCTGATGCGCGCCTTCGTGCTGATCGACGGCCGGCGCGGAATCAAGGACAGCGACGAGGCGACGATGAAGGCGCTCGACGCCGCGGCGGTGTCCTACGCCATCGTGCTGACCAAGCGCGACGAAGTGAAGGGCGCCGACCAGAGCGCGCGCGTCGCCGAGACGCTCGAGGCCTTGCGCAAACGCCCCGCCGCCTATCCCGGAACGTTCTTCACCTCGGCGCGCACCGGCGAGGGCGTCGCGGAATTGCGCGCCCATATCGCGCAGCTGCTCGCCGAACGCAGCTTATAGACGCGCGCGGCGAGCGCGTCCGGCGCGCGAGCGCCTTGCCGCGGCGATCTCGACGCCGCCGGAAGAGCGCGGCCAACGGCCGCGCCTACAACCGCGCGCCCGCCAATCGCCTTCGCCGCCGAACTTTTTGCCCGCGCGCCCCCCGCCCCGCCCTTCCGCCGCCGACGTCCCGCCCCTACATAGGCTTCGAGACCGCGAAAGCGGCTCGTTCGGCATCATCCGGACCGTTCGGCGCCGCTTCGGGGCGCTTACGGGGCCAGAGGGGAGATGAAAAATGAATTTGGAGAAATACACCGAGCGCGCGCGCGGCTTCGTCCAGAGCGCGCAATCCCTGGCGTTGCGCGAAGGCCACCAGCAGTTCACGCCCGAGCACGTCCTCAAGGTTCTTCTCGACGACGAAGAGGGGCTCGCCGCCGGCCTCATCGACAAGGCGGGCGGACGCTCGCGCGACGCGCTGGCGCAGGTCGAATTGGCGCTCGCCAAGCTGCCCAAGGTCCAGGGCTCGGGCGCCGGCCAGCTCTATCTCGCCCCCACCACCGCGCGCATTTTCGACAACGCGGAAAAGATCGCGCAGAAGGCGGGCGATTCCTTCGTCACGGTCGAGCGGCTCCTGCTCGCCCTGGCGATGGAGAAGGGCAGCGACGCGGGCAAGATTCTCGCCAACTCAGGCGTTTCCGCGCAGACCCTGAACGCCGCGATCGAGGATTTGCGCAAGGGCCGCAAGGCCGATTCGGCGAGCGCCGAAAACGCCTATGACGCGCTGAAGAAATATACGCGCAATCTCACCGACGCCGCGCGCGCCGGCAAGCTCGATCCCGTGATCGGCCGCGACGAGGAAATTCGCCGCACCATGCAGGTGCTGTCGCGCCGCACCAAGAACAATCCCGTGCTGATCGGCGAGCCCGGCGTCGGCAAGACCGCGATCGTCGAAGGCCTCGCTTTGCGCATCGTCAACGGCGACGTGCCGGAATCGCTGAAAGACAAGAAGCTGCTGTCGCTCGACATGGGCGCGCTCATCGCCGGCGCGAAATATCGCGGCGAATTCGAGGAGCGGCTGAAGGGCGTGCTCAACGAGGTGACGGCGGCCGAGGGCGGCGTCATCCTGTTCATCGACGAAATGCACACGCTGGTCGGCGCCGGCAAGGCCGACGGCGCGATGGACGCCTCGAACCTCTTGAAGCCGGCGCTAGCGCGCGGCGAACTCCATTGCATCGGCGCGACCACGCTCGACGAATATCGCAAGCACGTCGAAAAGGACGCGGCGCTGGCGCGCCGCTTCCAGCCGGTGTTCGTCTCGCAGCCGACAGTCGAGGACACGATCTCGATCCTGCGCGGCCTCAAGGAGAAATACGAGGTCCACCATGGCGTCCACATCACCGACGCCGCGATCGTCGCCGCCGCGACGCTGTCGAACCGCTACATCGCCGACCGCTTCCTGCCGGACAAGGCGATCGACTTGATCGACGAGGCGGCCTCGCGCCAACGCATGCAGGTCGATTCCAAGCCCGAAGAGCTCGACGAACTCGATCGGCGCATCATCCAGCTCAAGATCGAGCAGGAAGCGCTCAAGAAGGAGACCGACATCGCCTCCCGGGATCGCCTGGCCAAGCTGTCGGGCGAACTGGCCGAACTCCAGGAGAAGTCCGACGCGCTGACGACGCGTTGGCGCGCCGAAAAGGACAAGCTCGGCGCGGCGCAAAAACTCAAGGAGCAGCTCGAGAACGCGCGCAACGATCTCGCCCAGGCGCAACGCAAGGGCGAATACCAGCGCGCGGGCGAAATCGCCTATGGGATCATCCCCGATCTCGAGAAGAAGCTGGCCGCGACGGAGGTCCAGAGCGCCGGCGCTCTCGTCGACGAAGCGGTCACGCCCGATCATGTCGCGCAGGTCGTCTCGCGCTGGACCGGCGTGCCCGTCGACAAAATGCTGGAGGGCGAACGCGACAAGCTCCTGAAGATGGAAGAGGAGATCGCCAAACGGGTCGTCGGCCAGGCGGAGGCGGTGAAGGCGGTCTCGACCGCGGTGCGCCGCGCGCGCGCCGGCCTGCAGGACCCCAACCGTCCCATCGGCTCGTTCATGTTCCTCGGGCCGACCGGCGTCGGCAAGACGGAGCTGACCAAGGCGCTGGCCTCGTTCCTGTTCGACGACGACACGGCGATGGTGCGCATCGACATGTCCGAATACATGGAGAAGCACTCCGTCTCCCGTCTCATCGGCGCGCCGCCCGGCTATGTCGGTTACGAGGAAGGCGGCGCGCTCACCGAGGCCGTGCGCCGGCGCCCCTACCAGGTCGTGCTGTTCGACGAAATCGAGAAGGCGCACCCGGACGTGTTCAACGTCCTTCTGCAAGTGCTCGACGACGGGCGGCTGACCGACGGCCAGGGCCGCACCGTCGACTTCCGCAACGTGCTGATCGTGATGACATCGAACCTCGGCTCCGACTATCTCGTCAACCAGCCCGAGGGCGAGGACAGCAAGACGGTCGAGAAGGAAGTCATGGCGGTGGTGCGCGGGCATTTCCGGCCCGAGTTCCTCAACCGCGTCGACGAGATCATCCTGTTCCATCGGCTGCGGCGCGAGGACATGGGCGCGATCGTCGACATCCAGTTCAAGCGGCTCGCTCAGCTGCTCGAGGACCGCAAGATCACGCTCGCGCTCGACGCCAAGGGCCGGCAATGGCTCGCCGACAAGGGCTACGACCCGGCCTATGGCGCGCGCCCGCTCAAGCGCGCGATCCAGAAGTCGGTCCAGGACCCGCTCGCGCAGATGCTGCTCGCCGGCGAAATCCGCGACGGCGCGACCGTCAAGATCAGCGCCTCGCACGGCGCCCTGACGTTCGACGGCAAGGCGGTCGGCGCCGAGGCGGAGGCCGAGGCGCCGAAGGGCGTGAAACCGGCGACAGTGGTGAACTTTCCGAAGGGGGCGTGAGGCGCTTTCGAGCAAAGGGGCGGCGCGCGTCGCAGCGCTCCGGCCCCGCCCGTCCCGCTCCAAGTGCGCCTGGAATTTTCCACCCGTCGCAATTATGACGCGAAATCGAAGCACATGAGATGCGACTTGCGGGCGCGCGCCCGTGGGCCGAACGAATAGGGACGCGGCTCCATGAGCAACTCGGCCATTACGGGATTTCTCGGCGGCTCGCCGGCGTCGGTGGCGCTGCGCCTGATCGTCGTCTCCTTCATCGTCGGCATGATCCTGGTCACGTTCGGCTTCGAGCCCGCCGACATCGTCGACAGCTTCATGCGCATGGTTCATCGCCTCGTCGAGTTCGGCCTCACCGACGTGCGCCAGATCGGCCGCGTCCTGGCGACCGGCGCGCTCGTCGTGCTGCCCGTCTGGTTCGTGCTGCGGCTGCTCGATTGGCGCCGCGCGCGCTGAACGGTCAATCCGTCGACGCCGCCCATTCGCGCGCGCCGACGCCGACGAGATCGGCGACGCCGCCGGCGCCGCGCGCCGCGACGGCGCCCGTCACTCCGTCGAGAATCTCGTCGATCAGGCTCGCGCCGCGATAGACGAGCCCGGTATAAAGCTGCACGAGCGTCGCGCCCGCCTCGATCTTGGCCAGCGCCGATTGCGCGTCGTCGACGCCGCCGCAGCCGATCAGCGGAAACGCTCCCCCGCAGCGCAGAAAGGTCCGCGCCAGCATCCGCGTGGACGGCTCGAACAGCGGCCGACCCGACAGACCGCCCGCCTCGCGCGCGTTGGCGTCGCGCAGCGAGGGCGGCCGCGCGATCGTCGTGTTGGCGACGATCATGCCGTCGACGCCGCGCGCCGCGCAAACCTCGACGACGTCGTCGAGCGCGCGCAGATCGAGATCCGGCGCGATCTTGATCAGCACCGGACGGCGCGGCGCGGCCTCGTCGCGCGCGCCGACGACGCGCGCCACGAGTTCGTCGAGCGCGTCGCGTCGTTGCAGATCGCGCAGGCCCGGCGTGTTCGGCGAGGAAATGTTGATGGCGAGATAGCTCGCGAAGGGCGCGAAGGTCTTCACGCCGAGCGCATAATCGGCGAGCCGGTCGGCCGCGTCCTTGTTGGGGCCGACATTGACGCCGACGACGCCCGCGATCGTCCCCGCCGCCAAGCGCGCGCGCGCCGCCTCGTAACCGCAATTGTTGAAGCCGAGCCGATTGACGAGCGCATGGTCGGCCGGCAAGCGGAAGAGCCGCGGGCGCGGATTTCCCGATTGCGGGCGCGGCGTCAGCGTTCCCACCTCGACGAAACCGAATCCCAACGCGAGCAGCGCGCGCGGAACTTCGGCGTTCTTGTCGAAGCCCGCGGCCATGCCCAGAGGATTGGGAAACTCCAGCCCGAAGGCGCGAACGCCAAGGCGCGGATCGGGCGCTCGCAGCCGCGCGGGGGGCGCGAGCCTCAGCGCCGCGATCGTGGCGCGATGCGCCGTCTCCGGCGCGAGACGCGCGAGAACGGGCAGCGCAAGCGCGCCGAGAGCGCGCATCATGCCTCGAGACTTCCGAAGAGGTGACGGCCTTCATCGCCCAACGGCAGGAGGCGCGTCCAAACGACCGCGTCGAGCGCCAGCGCTCCATAGAGATGCGGAAACAGCGCCCCGCCGCGCGACGGCTCCCAGCGCAACGCGGGCCCGAGGGCGTCGGCGTCGACCGCCGCGAGAACGAGGTCGCACCGCCCGCCGAACCATTTCGCCGCCGTTTCCGGCGCCTGCGCGGCGGTCGAGAAATGAATGTAGCCGTCGGCCCGGTCGACCGCCGCGCCGGCGAAAACGCCCGCCGCCTCGGCCGCGCGCCATTCCTCGGCGCCGACGATCTTGAAGATCAGCGTCATCGCCGCTCCCGGCTTATTCCTGCAACATGCGTTTCAGCAATTCCAACTCTTCGCGCAGAGCGGAGTCGGAGGAGGTGAGGCCCTCGATCTTGCGCACGGCGTGCAGCACCGTCGTGTGGTCGCGTCCGCCGAAGCGGCGGCCGATCTCGGGCAGCGAGCGCAAGGTGAGCGCCTTGGACAAATACATCGCGACCTGCCGCGGCTTGACCACGGTGGCGGTGCGGCGCGAGGACAGAATGTCGGCGCGCGTCACGCTGTAATGGCTCGCGACCAGCTTTTGAATGTCCTCAATCTTCACGCGCTTGGGCTCCCTCGCGCGGATGAGGTCGCGGATCGCGATTTCCGCCGCTTCGACATTGAGCGGCGGCGCGCCCTCGATCGAGTGCGCGAGCAGGCGATTGACCGCGCCTTCGAGATCGCGTCCATTCGAGGTGATCGAGCGCGCGACGAAAGCGAGCACCGCCGGGGAGACCTCAAAATGCGGGTTCTGGGCGTGCGCCGCGGCGATCCGCGCCTCGAGGATCTTCACGCGCAGCGCATCGTCCAGCGCGGTCATCTCGACGCAGAGCCCTCCCGCCAGGCGCGAACGCACCCGCTCCTCGAGCGATTCGAGATCCCCCGGCGGGCGATCGGCCGCGACCACCACCTGGCGCCCGGAATCGAGCAGAGCGTTGAGCGCATGGCCGAATTCGTTCTGGATCGCCTTGCCCTGAAGGAACTGGGCGTCGTCGAAGATCAAGAGATCGATCGAACGCAAGGCCTCCTTGAACGCGATCGCCGTTTGCGACTGCAACGCCGCGACAAAACCGTACATGAATTTTTCGGCCGTCAGATAAATGACGCTGCGCCCCTGCGCGGTCGCCGCTTGCGCGGTGGCTTGCAGGAGATGCGTCTTTCCGAGCCCGACCGCCGAATGGACGTAAAGCGGACTGAAGGCGGGCGGCTGGCCGCAGCGTCCCTCCGCGACGCGCTGAGCAGCCGAAAAGGCCAATTGATTGGACCGCCCCACAAGAAAAGAAGCGAAGGAAAGCCGACGATCGAGCGGCGATCCCGCCAGGGTCTCGTCGTGTCCCCCGTTCTCGCTTTTATGTCCCGCGCGCGGCGCGGCGGATCCAAGCGCCGGCGCGCGGATCGCTCCCGTCCGCATCCCGTCGATCGCCTTCGAATTGCTGGATTGGGTCACCGGCGGCCCGCCTTGCGGCCCCGGCGCGGTGGTCGAGGAGCGGACGGAGATGCTGATCGACGCGACGCCGCCGATCTCGGCCTCCAACGCCGCGAGGATGCGCTCATGATAATGCGATTCAATCCAGCTTTTCAAAAATCGCGTCGGCACGAAAAAATGCGCGCGACCGTTGTCGACCGAGTCGATCGCGAGTCGGCCGAACCAGCTGGTGAAGACATCCTCGCCCAACTCCGCGCGCAGGCGCTTGCAGCAGCGTCGCCAGCTGTCCTCGATATCTCGCATGACGGAAGGAACTCGCAAGTCGGCCGAAGCCGCAGCCAAATCGGCGCTCTGGTTCATCGGAATCTCTTGATGGAAAAAGGAGGCGCTGAAGAAAGGGGCGAATATCGGCTCCGCGGAGCCGATCAGGACTGAATCCACGGCAAGCCTCTCGCCCGCCAGCCGCCGAGAGCGCCGCGTTTGCGCGTCTCGTTCAGCCCCCCTTCAAACCCTTCCGCAATATTGTAGCAACGCCCCCATCCGGCGCCGGTCAGCGCGATCGCCGCCGCGCGCGAGCGCACGCCGGAACGGCAAAGGAAAAGCACGGACGTCAATGGCTCGGCGCCGCGCGCGGTCAGCGCGGCGACGAGACGAGGCGTGAAATCGGCGACGACTTGCATCGACGGATAGACCTGCCACTCCTGAAAAATAGGCGTCTTGCCCAGCCGGCCAATGTCGGGAACGCCGACATAGGCCCATTCCGCCTGGGTGCGCACGTCGACAAGGACGGATTTTTCTTCTTCGGTCAGAAGGGCATACGCGTCCTCGATGGACAGATCCCCCGCGTATCCCGCAGGTCGTTGAAATGACATGGCCTCTCCTTCCACAGCCCGCACTGTGGTGGCAGTATAAGCATCTTCACGACACTTACAGAATTTACAAGAAAATCGTTGGGTTATTGACGTCGATTAACAGACGTCGGCTCTGAAAATCAAATATAAAACTCTCTCAATTTAACATCCCCCGGCAGTATACTCGTCGAAAACGCGGTAAATACAACGTAAGCCGCGCCATCTCTCTCACCGCATCGATGTATGCTTGCCTAAGCACAATATCGCACGGTCGCGCGGACAGGGCAACCCACTTCGCGGCGATAATCCGGCGCGCCGCCGGCGCGCGCGCCGAGGCCGTTCGATCTCTCGCCGGTCGCTCTGGGCAAACGATTGATAAGCGGGCAAAGTTCGTCGCCGAGAAAATTCCTGCGGCTCCGGCGCGAACGATATCTCTTCGTCAAACATCTGGAACAATTTCGCCATATTGCGCCGCACGGATTCGAGCCGAGCAGGCGCTTTGCCGTTAACGTTTTGTAAAGTTTGACATTTTCATGTTCGCGCGAATCCCGTAGGGACAGTCGCAATTGTGTTGCAATTTTGTCGCAAGGAAGCGAGTTGAAAATTTTTCTGCGTTTTGCTCATTGTAGGCGACCTCATGGACGATTGGAACGCCAGAGCGTACCGACGCTTCGAAGCCGAGCGGAGTCGCCCCGCGGCGGAGCTTCTCGCGCGCGTCCCCGGCCACCCGCGCCGACGGATCGTCGATCTCGGTTGCGGGCCCGGCAACTCCACGCAACTGCTCGCCGAGCGCCACCCCGACAGCGAGGTCGTGGGGCTGGACGCTTCGCCCGACATGCTCGCGTCGGCGCGGGCGCGTCTGCCGCGGCTGACATTTACACAGGGCGACCTTGCGGAATGGCGCGGCGGGCCGGCCGATCTCATTTTTGCCAACGCCGTTCTGCATTGGGTTCCCGAACACATCGCGGTCATGGCGCGCCTCGCGCGACAACTCGCGCCGCTTGGCTGCCTGGCCGTGCAGATGCCCGACAACGAGGACGAGCCGACGCATGTCCTGATGCGCGAGATCGCCGCCGAACCGCGGTTCCGCGACAAACTGGCGCAGGCAGCGGGCGCGAGAGAGACGATCGGCTCCTTCGCGGACTATGACGCGGCGCTTTCGCCGTTTTGCGACGAAATCGACATCTGGCGCACCGTTTACGTCCATCGCCTGGAGGGCCCCGACGCGATCGTCGCCTGGGTCGAGAGCGCGGGGCTGCGTCCCTTTCTCGCCCCGCTCGCGGTCGAAGAGCGCGTCGGCTACCTCGCGCGCTATCGCGCCGCGATCGCCGGCGCCTATCCGCCGCGCGCGGGCGGCGGCGTGCTCCTGCCGTTCCCGCGCCTCTTCATCGTCGCCTCGCGAGGCGCCGAGGCGCTCGAAGGGGATTGACGGTTCCTTCACGCCGAGCCGACATGCTTACGGCGAATCTCACCGGTCGCGGCCCGTGAGATCGGGTATGAGAGAAGTCGCGGGAGCGAACGATGCGACGGACCTTTCTCGCTTTGGCGTGCCTCGCCGCCGCGCTCGTGGGCGCCGGCGGGCGCGCGCTCGCGCAAGACAAAGGCGCCCTCGAGCCCGAGCCCTTGCCGCCGATCGCCAATCCCGCCGATCCGAATCTGCCGGCCAAGGAAATCTTCGGGCGCGCGATGACGCCTACCGAGGTGCAGACGCGATCGATCGGCTTCTATGCGCGCGGCTGTCTGGCCGGCGCCAAGGCGCTGCCCGTCGACGGCGAAACTTGGCAAGTGATGCGCTTGTCGCGCAATCGCAATTGGGGCCATCCCGCGATGATCGCCTTCCTCGAGCGCTTCTCGCGCAAGGCGGCCCGCGAAGGCGTCTGGCCGGGCATTCTCGTGGGCGACATTTCGCAACCGCGCGGCGGGCCGATGCTGACCGGCCACGCTTCCCATCAGATCGGGCTCGACGCCGACGTGTGGTTGACGCCGATGCCGGACCATACGCTAAGCCGCGGCGAACGCGAGGACATGTCGGCGCTCGACATGGTGAGCGAGGACGGGCTCTCGGTCGATCCCGCGCATTGGACGGCGCGCCAGGCGGGCGTCATCAAAGCCGCCGCGGAGGAGCCCGAGGTCGAAAGAATCTTCGTCAACGCGGCGATCAAGAAAGCCCTGTGCGAAACCGCCAAGGGCGAGCCTTGGATGAACAAGGTGCGCCCCTATTGGGGGCACAATTATCACTTCCATATTCGCATCGTCTGCCCGGCCGGCGATACCGCATGCCAACCGCAGGACCCGGTTCCGCCCGGCGACGGATGCGACAAATCGCTGGATTGGTGGTTCACCGACGAGGCGCTGCATCCGCGCGCCGATCCCAACGCCAAGCCCAAGCCGCCGCTCACGCTCGCGCAATTGCCGCCGGAATGCCGGCGCGTGGCGCTGGAGAAATAGCGCGGGCGTTCAGCGCGCGCCGCCCTGGCGATGGCCGATCCGGTCGGCGAGCGCCAGCAGAAGAGCGGAGATGACGAAAGCTGCGAGCACGCCCGTCTGCCAGCCGAGGTCGCGGTCCGATTGGCGCCCGACGTCCATGAAAGCCTCGAGCAGCTTGATGGCGGAAATGGCGACGATCGACGCCATCAACTTCAGCTTGAGTTCGCCGAAATCGACGTCGGCCATCCAGCGCGGCCAATCCGCGTGCGCTTCGATGTCGATGCGCGAAACGAAGTTGATGTAGCCGGAAAGGATGACGATCACGATCAGCGACGCCGAGAGCGTCAGATCGACGATCCCGAGCGCGGCGAGCAGAACCTCTTCCTCGCCCAAGCCGACGAACCGCGTCGCCAAATCGTAAACACGCATGCCGACCTTGGCGAGCAACGCCAGCAGCGCGAAAACGAGCGCGACATAAAACGGCGTCAGCAGCCATCGGCTCGCGAAGAGAATTTTCTCGAAGGACGGTTTGATCACGCGAGCCCCCGAACGGCTCACGCATCTTGCGTCGATATCCTGGGAAGTCGCAAGCGCAAATCGGCGAGGCGGGACGCGAGCATGCCGACCGCCATCGCCGCGACGAAAACCATCGCGCTTGGGCTCAAGAAGCCGACGCCGACGACGCCGGGAGCGGGGCAAACGCCGGCCAATCCCCAGCCGACGCCGAAAATCAGCGCGCCGAGCGCCAGCGGCGCGTCGATCCCGCGCGTCTTCGGCAGCTCGACGTCGCCGCCGAGCCAGGCGACGCGGCGGCGGCGCGCCAGCGCGAACGCAGGCGCCCCGATGGCGATCGCCCCGCCCATGACGAAGGCGAGCGAGGGATCCCAGGCCCCCGCGAGATCGAGGAAGCCGAGAACCTTGGACGGTTCGCTCATGCCGGAAAGGCAGAGCCCGAGACCGAAAATGAGGCCGACAACCAGGGCAAGTCCGTTGCGCATCGCGGGATTCCGATTTTTCAGGCCAAGACGTGGCGAACGACGAAGACGGTCGCGAAACCGGCGCCCATGAACAGCGCCGTCGCGACGAACGAGCGCGGCGACAGCCGCGACAGGCCGCAGACGCCGTGGCCGCTGGTGCAGCCAGAGCCCAACCGCGCGCCGAATCCGACGAGCAGGCCGGAGACGAGCAGGACGGGCCAGCCCGCCGTGAAAGTCGGCGCCGCCGCGCCCCAGAAAGCCTGCGCGAGACTCGGCGCCGCCGCCAGCCCGGCGATCAGCGACCAGCGCCAAGCCGCCTCGCGGTCGCGCCCGTCGAGCGCGCCGCCGACGATCCCCGCGGCGCCCATGATGCGGCCTGCGCCCAGGATCAGCAAAGCGGCGGCCGCGCCGATCATCGCGCCACCCGCGAGCCCCGAGAACGGCGTGAAATGCGCCCAGTCGATGGTCACTACATTTTCCTTCTGTCTATAAAATATATAGACAGAATGAACTCGGCACAAGGGCCGGGCAAAATTTCTTTGCGCGCGCGACCGCCTGAGCAGCGCGAGCGGAGCCCGGCGCGTGGAGCGCCGGCCTTTCCAACCAATCGGAATTGGGATCAGGAGCGCGGGCCGAGGACTCGCGCGGCGACGGCGTCCAGCTTGCGCATGAGATCAGGATCGCGCGCGTCCGGATGCGTCATGATCGCGCCCTCGAGAGCGCGATCCGACCCGACCGGGCACGCTTCGTGTTCGGCGGGGAAGTCTCTGAGCACCCGCGCCACCAGCGCGTTGACGCGCTGCGCATTGTCCTTGGCCACTTGCATGACCGACGCGACGTCCACCACGCCATGTTCCTCATGCCAGCAATCGTAGTCCGTGACCATCGCGACCGTCGCGTAGGAGATTTCGGCCTCGCGCGCGAGCTTGGCCTCGGTCGCGGCGGTCATGCCGATCACGTCGGCGCCGCGCGCCTGATAACCCAGCGACTCGGCCAGCGTCGAGAATTGCGGCCCTTCCATACAGACATAAGTGCCCCCGCGACGGCAGGCGATTCCCTCCGCCTCGGCCGCGGCGGCGACGCGCCGGCTCAAGAGCGGCGCGATCGGGTGGGCCATCGAGACATGCGCGACGCAGCCCGCACCGAAAAAGCTCGTCTGGCGCGCGAAGGTTCTGTCCTCGAATTGATCGACGAGCACGAACAGCCCGGGATACAGCTCCCGGCGAAAGGAGCCGCAGGCGGAGATCGCGATGATGTCGGTGACGCCGCAGCGCTTGAGCGCGTCGATATTGGCGCGATAATTGACCGTGGATGGCGAAAAGCGGTGCCCCTGGCCGTGCCGCGAGAGGAACACGGCCTGCGTGTCCGCGATGCGGCCGAAGCGAAGAACGTCCGACGGCTCGCCCCAGGGCGTCGCGACGCGCTCTTCTCTAATTTCGCTCATGCCCTCGAGATGATAGACGCCCGAGCCGCCGATTACGCCGACGATCGCCTTGGCCATGAGGCCCCCTCGCGCTGGATAGCCATAGTCAGCCGGCGCCGCCGAGCGGGCGACGGCGTTTTTACGCCGCCGAAAACGGCGGATGCGCTCGCTCCGCCCCTCGCCTCAATGCAGATCGCTCCAGATGCGCTTTTTGGTGAAATAGAGCAGCGAGGAGAAAACGATCAGGAAGATCATGACGCGCAAGCCGATCTTCTTGCGCTCGTCCAAGGTCGGATCCGCGGCCCAGCTCAGAAAGGCCGCCATGTCTTTCGCGTAATGATCCAGGGTCGGCGGCGTGCCGTCCTTATACGCGACCGCCCCGTCGGTGATCGGCTGGGGCATCGCGATCCTGTGACCGGGATAATAAAGGTTCCATTGCGTATCGTCGGATTTCGTATAGCCGGTCAGGATCGCATAGATATAGTCGGCGCCGACTTCCTGATATTGGACGAACGGCAGCGCGTCGAAAATGAACCAGGGAAAGCCGCGCTCGTATTTGCGCGCCTTGGCGAGCAACGCCATGTCGGGCGGCGCCTTGCCGAAAGACGCTGCGGCGGCTTGGTCGTTCGGGAACGCATCCGGCGGCGGAAAAATGTCCGAGGGCGCGCCCGGCCGCTTGAAAACCTCGCCCTTCTCGTTCGGCTCGTCGTTGACGACCTGATAGCTCGCCGCCAGCGTCTGGACCTGAGCCAGGCTAAAGCCGGGCCCGCCGGGCTCTTCGAGGGCGCGGAAGGGAATGCTCAGGCGGTGGCAATTGCTGCAGACTTCCTTGTAGACCTGAAATCCGCGTTGCAACTGGGCCTGATCGAACGTGCCGAACATGCCGGAGAAGCTCCAGCTCTGGCGCGCGGGTTTGGGCTGCTCGGCCTCGTCCTGGGCGAGCGCGATCGAGCCGCTCACGACCAGCAGCGCGAGGGCGGCCGGGACGAAAAAGGAAGTCTTCAAACGGATCATGGTCGGATTTCCCTGGGAGTGGCCGCCAATCAACTCGCGACCGACGGCGCGCTCGCTTCGCCCTTTTTCGCCAAAACGGCGTCGGCGATCGAGGCGGGCATGGGCTTGGTCTTCTCGATCAGGCCCAGCAGCGGCAGCACGATGATGAGGAAGGCGAAATAGCCGAACGCAAGAATCCGCGCCGCCAAGGTCGTTCCATCGGAAACTTCCTGCGAGCCGAGATATCCAAGGCCGATGCAGCAGACCACGAACACCCAGAAGAAGAAGCGGAACAGCGGTCGATATTTGGCCGACTTGACCGGCGAGGTGTCCAGCCAGGGAATGAAGGCGAGCAGCGCGATCGCCGCGCCGAGGGCGAGGACGCCGACGAGCTTGTTCGGGATCGCGCGCAGGATCGCGTAGAAGGGCAAGAGATACCATTCCGGCACGATATGCGCGGGCGTCACGAGCGGATTGGCCATCACCGAATTGTCCGCGTCGAGCAGATAATTGGGAATGTAGAATACGAACCAGGCGTAGAGAATCAGGAACACCGAAAGGGCGAAGAAGTCCTTGATCGTCGCGTAAGGCGTGAATGGCACCGTATCGCGCTCGACGTTCTTGACCTCGACGCCGTCCGGATTGTTCTGCCCGGTGACGTGCAGCGCCCACACGTGCAGGCCGACGACGCCGACGATCATGAACGGCAGCAGATAATGGAGCGAAAAGAAGCGGTTCAGCGTGGGATCGCCGACCGCGTAGCCGCCCCACAGCCAGTGCGAAACGCTCCCGCCGACCAGCGGAATGGCGGTGAAGAGATTGGTGATCACCGTCGCCCCGGCGAAGCTCATCGAGCCCCAGGGCAACACGTAGCCCATGAACGCCGCCGCCGTCATCAGGACATAGATGATCACGCCGAGAATCCACAGCACCTCGCGCGGCGCCTTGTAGGACCCGTAATAGAGGCCGCGGAACATGTGGATATAAACGGCGAGGAAGAACATCGAGGCGCCGTTGGTGTGCAAATAGCGGATCAGCCAACCGTAGTTGACGTCGCGCATGATGTGCTCGATCGAGGCGAACGCCAGCGCCGCGCTCGGCACATAGTGCATCGCCAGAACGATCCCGGTGACGATCTGCGCGATCAGCATGAACGACAGGATCGCGCCGAAGGCCCAGAGATAGCTGATGTTTCGCGGCACCGGATAGGCGACGAACGAGGAATGCACCAGACCCATGATCGGCAGGCGCGATTCAAACCACCGCCCGAGGGCGCTCTTGGGGACGTAGCTCGAGGTTCCGCTCATGGCTTCGATTCTCTGGGATGGATTTGGGGCGCGGCTGTCGAAGGCGAGTCGAACGGCGGATGGGTCAGCCGATCTTCACTTTCGTGTCGCTCAGGAAGGCATATTCGGGCACGGCGAGATTCAGCGGCGCGGGCCCCTGACGAATGCGCCCAGAGGTGTCGTAAACCGAACCATGGCACGGGCACTTCCAGCCGTCGTACTGGCCTTCATGGCCCAGCGGCACGCATCCCAAATGCGTGCAAATGCCGACGACGATCAGCCATTCCGGCCTTTTCACGCGCTGTTGATCGGTCTGCGGATCTTTGAGGTCGCTCAACGGCGTATTCACCGCGTCGTCGATTTCCTTCTTCGTGCGATGTCGGATGAAGACGGGACCGCCGCGCCATTTGACCGTGACGATCTGCCCCTCGGGAATCGCGCCGATGTCGACCTCGATCGAGGCGAGCGCGAGCGTCGAGGCGTCGGGGTTCATCTGATCGATGAGCGGCCAGACCACGGCGCCGACCCCGACCGCGCCGACGGCGCCGGTGGCGATGAACAAGAAGTCCCGGCGGTTTGGATTCTCGATAGCCGCGCTCGACAAATGCTCCCCCAATCGTTCTCGCCAGCCGGTCGGTCGGCGAAATGAATTCCGCGGCCTTCGCGACGCCCCCAAAGGCTTCCGCGATGCGAACCGAGCTAGGAAATCCCCGCGCTCGATCGAGCGCGCCACTGTTCGGACGGGGCTATTTCGCATCGTTCTTCGTGGTTGTCTATAGGCTTGCCGGCGCAAATTCGGCCGGGCTAAAGACCGCCGCCGCCAAGGCGCGGCCGGCGGCGCGGCAACTCTCGACGGCGAGAAGGAAATTTGCAGCGGCGCGCTTGCGCGCGGGCTGCGACTTGCGCGCCCGCGGGCATGACAAGCGCGCGGAATCCTGCTTAGGGACGAAATCGATGACGACGCCCTCCGCTCCGCTGACCCTGGCGCTCTACGAGCCCGACATCGCGCAGAACGCCGGCGCGATGCTGCGCACCTGCGCGTGTCTGGGGGTCGACGCCGCGATCATCGAACCCGCGGGTTTCGCCATTTCCGATCGCCGCCTGCGCCGCTCCGGGATGGACTATCTCGACGCGCTCATCATCGAGCGGCACCTGTCCTTCGAGCATTTCGAGGCCTGGCGCGCGCGGGCTGGGCGTCGCCTCGTCCTGCTGACGACCAAGGGCGAAGCCGCGCTATGGGACTTCGCCTTCCGCCCGGGCGACGTCATTCTCGTCGGCCGCGAATCGGCGGGCGTTCCGGCGGAGGTGCGGGCGCGGGCCGACGCGCGGGTGAAAATTCCCATTCGACCGCCGCTGCGCTCGCTCAACGTCGGCGTCGCCGCCGCCCTGGCGCTGGGCGAAGCGCGGCGCCAGTTGCGCGGCGAGCCGGGTCCGATCCGCGCCGTTGCCGGCGCGGCGGGCGACCAGGGCGCCGCACGGGCGTGACAATGTCCTCGACTTGCGACATGTTCGCGCCGTGGTGCTAAGACGAAAGTCGCGGAAACGGGGGGATTGGCTTGAACGACACGGTGCGGGTGCTGATCGCCGACGATCATCCGCTTGTCCTGGGCGCCCTGCGCCAGGCGGCGAGCGGCGCGATTCCCGGGGCCAAAATCCACGAGGCGAACGATTTCGAAAGCCTCGCGGCGGCGCTCGAGGAGACGCCGGACATGGACTTGGTGCTGCTCGACCTGACGATGCCGGGCGTGCGCGGATATTCTGGGCTGTTGTTCCTGCGCTCCGAACGGCCGGGCGTTCCCGTCATCGTCGTCTCCGGCAACGAAGACCGCGCCGTCATGCGCCATTGCATCGAGTTCGGGGCGGCCGCTTACGTCCCCAAATCCGTCGACGTCGAGACGATGCGCGCAGCGATCCGCAAGGTGCTCGAGGGCGGGCAATGGACGCCGCCCGATCTCGACATGAGCGCGCAGCCCAACCGCGAAGCGAGCGCCCTGGTGCGCCGGCTTTCGTCGCTGACGCCGCAGCAGGTGCGCGTCCTTATGATGCTGTCGCAAGGCCTGCTCAACAAACAGATCGCCTACGAGCTCGGCGTCTCCGAGGCCACGGTGAAGGCCCACGTCTCCGCGATTCTGCAGAAGCTGGGCGTCGAGAGCCGCACCCAGGCGGTCATTCTCGCCGCCAAGATCGAGAAAATGCACGAACTGACCCCCACCCCGTGAGGGCCGCTACGCCTTGCCGCGGTTCTGCCTGTTGTCGATCAATTCCTTGACCACGCCGGGATCGGCGAGCGTCGAAGTGTCGCCGAGCGAGCCGTACTCGTTTTCGGCGATCTTGCGTAGGATGCGCCGCATGATCTTGCCGGAGCGGGTCTTCGGCAGGCCCGGCGAGAACTGGATGAGATCGGGCGAGGCGAACGGCCCGATTTCCTTGCGCACCCAGCCCACCAACTCCTTGCGCAGCGCTTCGCTCGGCTCGGCGCCCGACATCAGCGTCACATAGGCGTAGATGCCCTGACCCTTGATGTCGTGGGGATAGCCGACGACCGCCGCCTCCGAGACTTGCGCGTGCGCGACCAGCGCGCTCTCGACTTCCGCGGTGCCCATGCGATGACCGGACACGTTGATGACGTCGTCGACGCGTCCGGTGATCCAATAATAGCCGTCGGCGTCGCGCCGGCAGCCGTCGCCGGTGAAGTACTTGCCGGGATAGGCGGCGAAGTAGGTCTTCACGAAGCGCACGTGATCGCCGTAGACGGTGCGCGCCTGACCGGGCCAGGAATCCGCAATGACGAGATTGCCCTCGCAGGCCCCGTCGAGCACGACGCCGGTCGCGTCGACGATTTCGGGCAGAATGCCAAAAAACGGTCGCGTCGCCGAGCCCGGCTTCAACCGGGTGGCGCCCGGCAGCGGCGTGATCAGGATGCCGCCCGTTTCCGTCTGCCACCAGGTGTCGACGACCGGACAGCGGTGCTCGCCGACGACGCGGTGATACCATTCCCACGCTTCCGGGTTGATCGGCTCGCCGACCGTGCCGAGCAGGCGCAACGACGCGCGGCTGGTTTTCTTCACCGGAGCTTCGCCCGACGCCATCAGCGAGCGAATGGCGGTCGGGGCGGTGTAAAAGATATTGACCTTGTGCTTGTCGATAACTTCCCAGAACCGACTGACCGAGGGGTAATTCGGGACGCCTTCGAACATCAGCGTCGTCGCGCCGTTGGCGAGCGGACCGTAGACGATATAGCTGTGGCCCGTCACCCAGCCGACGTCCGCGGTGCACCAATAGATGTCGCCCTCGTGATAGTCGAAGACATATTGATGCGTCATCGCGGCGAAGACGAGATAGCCGCCCGTCGTGTGGACGACGCCTTTGGGCGTGCCGGTCGAGCCCGAGGTGTAAAGGATGAACAAGGGATCCTCGGCGCCCATCGGCTCGGCCGGACAATGCGCGGAGACCTTCTCCACCGCCTCGTTGAGCCAGACGTCGCGGTCCGGATTCCACGCGACTTCGCCGCCGGTGTTCTGCACGACGATGACATGCTTCACGCCGCCGACCTTTTCAATGGCGATGTCGACGTTGGCCTTGAGGGGCACCCTGCGCCCGCCGCGCAAGCCCTCGTCGGCCGTGATCACGACTTCCGACTTGGCGTCTTCGATGCGGCCCGCGAGCGCGTCGGGCGAGAAGCCGCCGAAGACGACCGAGTGGATCGCGCCGATGCGCGCGCAAGCGAGCATCGCATAGGCCGTCTCCGGGATCATCGGCAAATAGATCGTGACGCGATCGCCCTTCTTGACGCCGTGCCATTTCAGCACGTTGGCGAAATGGCAGACCCGATCGAACAGTTCGGCGTAGGTGATGTGCTTGGCGCGGTTGGGATCGTCGCCTTCCCAGATGATCGCGGTTTGATTGGCCCGCTTGGCCAGGTGGCGATCGATGCAATTGTAGGCGACGTTGGTGACGCCGTCCTCGAACCAATTGATCGCGACGTGGTGCGTATCGTACGAGGTGTCCTTGACCCTCGTGTAGGGCTTGAACCAGTCGATGCGCTTGCCGTGCTCGGCCCAGAACCCTTGCGGGTCCGTGATCGAGCGGGCGTACATTTCCTCGTACTGCGCCTCGTTGATCCAAGCGCGCTTCGCCCATTCGGCGGGAACGTCGTAGACCTTCTCGGACATCGGTTTCTCCCTCGCGCGCTCGCGGCGGCGCTTTTTCAGGGGTCAATATGCCTCATCGGAGGCAAGCGCGACAAGCCGGCGCCGGTGGTCCTTTGGTCTTAACTCCTTCGACTGGCCCCGCGGCTTCTGGCGCGAGGGCGATCATGGTATCATTTAGCCGGAGGAGGGCCCCGCATGGCCGAAGCCCAGGCCCGCACGATGACCGCCGAGGAATTCTATCGATGGCAGCTCGACCAGGACGAGCGCTACGAGCTCGTCGACGGCGTGCCCGTGCCGCTGCGCGCGATGACCGGCGCGAGCAACGCCCACGACGTGATCCTGGTCAATTGCATCGGCGAGTTGCACACGCGCCTGCGCGGCAAGCCCTGCCGCGTCGCCAGCGCCGACACGGCGCTGAGAACCTCGATCCGCTCCTCGCGCCGTCCCGACGTGACGGTCGATTGCGCGCCGCCTGAGGCCGGGTCCTACGAGGCGCATCGTCCGACCGTCGTCATCGAGGTCCTCTCGCCGTCGACGCGCAAGATCGACCGCTTCACCAAACTCGAGGAATATCGCCGCCATCCGAGCCTGCGCCATATCCTGCTCGTCGATCCCGACAGCGTCGCGGCCAAGCTCTATTCGCGGGCGGACGAAGGCACATGGCTCGACAAAGACCTCGTCGGCAAGGACGCCGTCATCGCGCTGCCGGCGATCGACGTGACGCTGCCGCTGAGCGCGCTCTACGAGCGCCTCGACATGCCCGCGTGAGGGTTCGCGATTTCTGGGCGACGGCGCCAGGTCCGTTTGAATTTCCGTTGTCGACACGCTGCTGCGGCGTTGCGGACGATCGTCGGCAAGCCTACAGGATCACACGGCCTCGATTGCGTTTTGCGACGGATCGTTTTGGGAGTTCGCGCGCCATGCCTATTCTCCTGCACAAATCGACAGCGATCTGCGCCGTCGCCTTCCTCGCCTTTTGCCCTTTGCCGTTCGCCGGGGCGCGGGCGGCGGAACAAGTTCCGTTCGTCGGATGCGCGGGCGACGGACAGACGGGGCCGGTCGCGGCTCCTAAAGGCGTCCCGAAGGCAGTCGACATCGACGCCGCGGCGGCGCGCCAACTCGCCTTCTATCAGGCCCAGGACTCCTTCGGCGTTCTCGCCCCCAGGGGATGGAAGTGCTTTTATTTGTATGGTTCCAGCGGCGCCACGCTGCTGGTCGCGCCGAGCGGCAACCTCCAAAGCATGGCGGACTCCCCCCTACCGCTGACCGGTTCGGCCGTAGTCGCGACCCTGGACCTCGGCGGCACGTCCGGGAGGTTCGCGGTGGCCAAATATTCGGCGCGGCTCTTCCCCAAGGAGGAGCAAGCGTTCATCGCCGGCGTGATTGCGGAAGGCGTCGAGCCGAAGGAAAACTTTCCCTCCGGCCCCTACCCCGCGGATAAGACGACCTACAAGACCGCCCGCCTCGTCGAATTCGAGACGCCCGCCAACACCGACGGGCTCGGAACCTCCGACCGGCTGCAAAAGAATTCGCTGCCGATCGCCGGCATGGCGACGCTCAAGGATTCGCCCGACGGCCCGGATTTTTTCCTGCTCACCGTCCGCCTGCCCGCTAACCAGGCGGCTCTGGCGCCGGCGATCGTTTCGCAGGCGGAGTAAGAGTTGCTGCGGGCCAAGTCTCTGGCGGATTGCGGCGGACAGCCTTTATCGCTGGTTGATACGACGAGTTGGTGAGCAAATTGCGTCTTGGGCTCGGCAATGCAAAATGAGCCATATTGATTCCCTGTTGACCGTCGGCTTCCACCAGAGCGGCAATTTTTGCCGTGAATCCCAATCTTGAAACCAGCAAGCGACGTATTCTGAACGAGATCAGGCGAACAGCCGAAGCGAACGGCGGTGTGGCGCTTGGTGTCGCGAGGTTCAGTCAGGCGACCGGGATAAAGGATTCCGACTGGCGCGGCAAAATTTGGCCGCGCTGGGGCAATGCAATTCGCGAGGCCGGATTTCAACCAAATCAATTGCAGGCGGCATATGACGAGAAAGTGCTGATCGAGAAGTTCATCGAGCTCGCGCGCGAACTCGGCCATTTCCCCGTCGCGACCGAGATCAAGATGAAGGCGCGGAGCGATGAAGGCTTTCCGTGCCACAACACCTTTGGGCGTTTCGGTCCCAGACAACAGGTCGCCACAAAGATTTTGGATTACTGCAAGGGCCGTGCTGGATACGAGGACGTGGCTGCATTGTGCGGACCTATCGCCGAGCGACTAGGCGAGCGGCAGCAACCAAAGGATCCAGCCGACGCGCCCTCGACAAATTCTTCCGACAGCGCGAAAGAAGGATACCTGTATCTTGGATTGCTAAAACTCGGCCGCGAGAAGCGTTATAAAATTGGAAAGGCCGTGCTGGTTGAGCGGCGGAGGGATCAAATTTCGCTGCAGCTACCAGAAGACCTAGAGTTGGTTCATGCAATCACGACCGACGATGCGTATGGAATAGAAGAATATTGGCACAAACGCTTCGCCGCAAAAAACACAAAAGGTGAATGGTTCTCGCTCTCTCGACAGGACGTCGAATCTTTCAAGCGGCGAAAGTTCATGTGAGTTCATATGAGCGGTTTTTGGCGTCCGTGCGAAAATTCGCCTCTGGCCTAAAAACGGCCGTCCTATCAATTTGGCCAACGGAGGCCACTGGAATCATCGTGACATTCATCGCCCCTTCATGTAACATGTTACGCAATGGAGGCTAGAATGCCGCGCTCGACCCGAAAGCCCGCTCCACCATCCAAGCGCATGGCGAGCTATCGCCAACGGATGCGCGCCTCAGGTTTGCGCCCCGTACAAATCTGGGTGCCCGACACGCGCGCTCCCAATTTCGTCGAGACTTGTCGCCGGCAGGCGCGCGCGGTCGCCGCCAGCGATCCCGCCGGCGACGAAATCATGCGCTTTGTCGCCAGCGTCTATGAATGGCCGGAGCCGTAATGCAGCGCGGGCAATTCGTAACGGTCGCCACGGCGGGCGACTATGGCAAGCCGCGTCCCGCCCTTGTCGTCCAAAGCGATCTCTTCGCCGAGCTTCCCTCGGTCGTGATCTGCCCGCTGACGACGACCATCCGCACCGACGCCGATCAATTCCGGCTCGACGTCGAGCCTTCGCCACGGAACGGATTGCGGGAGCTATCGCAGATCGCGATCGACAAAATCACCGTGGTGCCGAGCGCCAAGATCGGCGCCGTGATCGGCGCGGCGGACGACGCCTTGCTATTGCGGGTCAATCGCGCGCTCGCCCTGTTTCTGAGCATCGTCTGAATTGCATACGAGCCAACGCGCGCCTCGAGAGCCGATCGCGCGCAAACCCCGTCAAAGCCCGCCCATCTCGCAAACCAGCGCCCATTCCTCGTCGGTCACCGGCTGCACGGAGAGACGCGAGTTGGCGACCAGCGCCATTTTGGCGAGGCGCTTCTCGCCCTTGACCGCTTCCAGCGTCACAGGCGTGGGCAAAGGCTTCACCGCCTTGACGTCGACCATGCCGAACTTGCCGCTCTCGTCGGTCGGATCGGGATAATAGGGCTTGATCACCGCGACGATGCCGACGATTTGCTTGCCTTCGTTGGAATGATAGAAAAACCCCTCGTCGCCGACCTTCATCGCCATCATGTTGAGCTTGGCGGAATGGTTGCGCACGCCGTTCCAGCTCGTGCCCTTTTCGCCTTCAGCGACCTGCGCGTCGAAGGACCACACCGAGGGTTCGCTCTTGAAGAGCCAATGGGCCATCGTCGCCTCACGCCAGCAGCGGCGCGCCGACGGCCAGCCGCCACGGCTTGATGTCGACGCTCGCAAAGAGCTGCGCCTTCGCATAGGGGTCGTCGGCGAGAAGCGCCGCCACCTCCGCTTCGTCGGCGGCCTCGAAGACGATCAACGAGCCGACCACCGACTTTTGATCCGGCGTCAACAGCGCGCCGCCGAGCTTCACCCGCGCGCCGAGCGAGGCGAGATGGGCGAGATGCGCGGGCCGATTTTCGAGCCGCCGAGCCATGCTGTCGGGCTTGTCCGTACACGTCGCGACGAAGAGCATGCGTTTTCCCTTTTCGTACGCAAAACTAGGCGATCGCGCTTCGATCGTAAAGCGCCGCCGGCCGGCCTATTCCTCGCCCTTCAGCGGACGTGAAAGCAGCTCGCCCACGGCGGCCGTGGCGTCGATCGTTCCCGCCAGCAGCGCTTCGACGGCCGCCGAGATCGGCATGTCGACGCCGCGCGCGCGCGCCATTTTCATCAGCGCCGAGGTGGTGAAGGCGCCCTCGACCAATTTACCGCCGCTCGCCTCGGCGACGCTGCGCCCCTGCCCGAGCGCGAAGCCGAAGGCGAAGTTTCGCGACTGCGCCGACGAGCAGGTGAGCACGAGATCGCCGAGCCCGGAAAGGCCCATCAACGTGTTCGGGCGAGCGCCGAAAGCCTCGCCGAAGCGTCTGAGCTCGGCGAAGCCGCGCGCGATCAGCGCCGCGCCGGCGCTGGCGCCGAGCCCGAGCCCCGCCGCGACGCCGCAAGCGATCGCCAGCACGTTCTTGGCCGCCCCGCCGATCTCGACGCCGCGCACGTCGGTCGAATGATACAATCGTAAATTTGGTCCACGTAGCGCGGCGCAAAGTCCGCGCGCCAAATCTTCGTCGGCGCTCGCCAGCGTCACCGCCGTCGGCAGGCCGGCGGCGACGTCGACGGCGAAGCTCGGCCCGGAGAGGATCGCGCCCGGCCATCCCGGCGCGGCTTCGACGAGAACCTCGGTCATGAAGCGATCGGTGCCGCGCTCGATGCCCTTGCCGCAGGCCACCAGCGGCCTCGGCCGCGACAGCGCCGCGGCGATTCGTCCCGCCGCATCGCGCGTCGCCTGCGCGGGAACGGCGACGAGGATGGCGTCGCAATCGTCGAGAACGCGCAAATCCGCGCTCGCGCGAACCGCAGGCGCCAGCACGACGCCGGGAAGGCGCGCGCCGCGCCGCGTCTCATCGAGCGCGCGCATCAGCGCCGGGTCGCGGCCCCAGATCGCGACGCTTCGCCCCGCGCTCGCCGCCGCGTTGGCCAGCGCGAGCCCCCAGGCGCCCGCCCCCGCGACGCCGATCTTCGGATAGTGCTTCACGTGGCGCCCTTCCCGTGAGCGGGTCGCCCGCCCGCCGCCCCGTTGAAACCATCGATTCGCAGTCGGCGCAACTCCGATAGCGGCGGCGGGGTTCTAGCCAAATCGACCTCGGAAGCCTAACTAGAGGCGTGGCGGTCGCAGTGAACGGAGCGGCGGCGGCCGCGCGGCGCAACCCAAGGGACTGGCCATGCAGAATCTCGACATTTCGACGATCGTCTTCGCGGTCGTCGCGATCTTCGTGGTCTTCAAGCTTCGTTCCGTGCTGGGAACGCGCAACGGCGCGGAGAGGCCGCCCGCCGAGTCCGCGCCGCCGCCGCGCGGCCAGAACGACGTGAAGAGCGCGCCCGCCGGGGGCAACGTCATCCCGCTCGGCGTCGCTGCGAAAGCGGCCGGGGGGCCGGAGGAGGCGGGCGCCGCCGCCGAGCGTTGGAAGGGTCTCGCGGAGCCGGGATCGACGGTCGCGGCGGGGTTCGACGCGATCGCCGCCGCCGACCGCGGCTTCGCCCCCGCCAGCTTCCTCGCCGGCGCGCGCTCGGCCTACGAGATGGTCGTCGCGGCTTTCGCGGCAGGGGACATGGCGACCTTGCGCAGGCTGCTGGCGCCCGACGTGCTCGCCAATTTCGACAAAGCGATTCGGGCGCGTCAGGCCGCCGAGCAAACGATGACGACGACGCTGGTCTCCGTCGATGCGGCCGATATCGTCGAGGCGCGGTTGGCGGGCTCGATCGCCACGGTCGCCGTGCGTTTCGCCGCCAAACTCGCTTCGGCGACGCGCGACGCCTCCGGCGCGGAGGTCGAGGGATCGGCGAGCGAAGTCGTCGACCATCTCGACATCTGGACGTTCACGCGCGACGTGGGTTCGCGCGATCCCAACTGGCTGCTCGCGGCGACGCAAACGGTTCATTGATCACAACGCCTCGAGAAGCGGATGCGGGCATAGAGGCGCTTTGGTCAGGAGAACCGCCATGGCGCCGCGCCTGCGACGCGTTCGTTTCGACGATCTCGCCGGCTTCGAATCCGACGACGGCCTCGCCGCCTTCGCCGCTTTCGCCCGCTCGGCGCGCGCGCTGTGCGACGGCGCGGCGCCGACGCGCCCCGCCCGCGTCCCTTCGCGGCGGCTCGTCGCGATCGCGCGCGAGGCCTTGACCGCCGAAATCCGCGAGAGCGCCGACGCGCGTCGCTTTTTCGCCGCGCGCTTTCAAGCCTTTCGCGTGGATTCCGGGGAGGCGGACGGCAAGGGATTCCTCACCGGATATTACGAACCATGCGTTAAGGGTTCGCCGACGCGGACGGCGGAGTTCACGGCGCCGATCCTGGCGCGACCCCGCGATCTCGTCGCCTTTCCCCTCGGCGCCGCGCCCGCCGGCTTCGATCCGGCGTTGAGCGGCGCGCAGCGCCTGGGCGACGGGACGTTGCGGCCCTATCCCGACCGCGCGACGATCGAGGCGCAGGGCGGGCAAGCGGTGCTTTGGCTCGCCGATCCGGTCGAGGTTTTTCTCGCCCAGGTCCAGGGATCGGCGCGCGTGGCGCTGCCCGACGGGCGCGAGGCGCGCCTCGCCTACGACGGCCGCAACGGCCAGCCCTATACGTCGATCGGCCGCCTGCTCATCGAAGCGGGCGAGATTCCGGAGCGCGAGATGTCGCTCGCCCGGCTGAAGTCCTGGCTGCGCGAGCACGGCCTCGAGCCTGGGGACAAGGGACGCGCGCTGATGCAGCGCAATCGCTCCTATGTCTTCTTCAAGATCGAGGAGGAATTCGATCCTTCGCAGGGGCCGATCGGCGGCGCCGGCATTCCCCTGACGCCGCTGCGCTCGATCGCGGTCGACCGCGCGATTTGGGTCTATGGGACGCCGTTCTGGATCGATGCGGAGCTGCCCTGGGACGGCGAGGCGGCGAGTCCGTTCCGCCGCCTGATGATCGCGCAGGACACGGGATCGGCGATCCTCGGCGCGGCGCGCGCCGACATCTTTTTCGGCGGCGGCGACGCGGCCGGGGCGCGCGCCGGCGCCATTCGCCATCGCGGCGAATTCACGGCGCTGCTGCCCAACGGGGACGAACCATGAAGGAGGCGACGGATAGGCCGCGCTCCTCCCGCCTGAGGCGCCTCAGCGACGAAGAGATCGCGCTGTGGGTCGAAGTCGCCAAGAGCGTGGCCAAGCGGCGCGGCGCGAGCCTGCCGACGCTCGCCTCGCCGAACCCGCCCGCGCCGCCTGCGCCGACGGCGGCGCCCGCCGCCGCGCCGCCCGCCGAGCCGCGAAAAGCCTCGGGCCCTCCGCCCCTCGCGCCTCTGGAGCGCCGCTTGAAACGCGATCTCGCGCGCGGGCGGAGCGCCGTCGACAGCGCCATCGATCTGCACGGCATGAACCAGGCCGAGGCGCATCACGCGCTGCGCGGCTTTCTCGTCCACGCGCAGTCGCAGGGCGACCGATTGGTGATCGTCGTCACCGGCAAGGGCGGCTCCAAATCGAGGCCGGACGCCGCGTCGTGGATCGACGAACCCGGCGTCCTCAGGCGAATGGTCCCGCACTGGCTGCGTGAAGCGGACCTGCGCGCGGTGGTGCTCGGCTTCGAGGAAGCGGGACGCGCGCACGGCGGCGCCGGCGCGCTCTATGTCCGCCTGCGCCGCCGCGACCGGCGGTGACGGCCGCCCTCGCGATTTCCCGCCGGCCGGGGAATTGACCTCGCGGCGCGGCGATGCGAGGAGGGCGCGCCGAAACAAGGGGGCGTTCGTTCCATGACCGAAGCCGTAGACGTTCTGGGCCTGGGCAATTCGCTCGTCGACATCATCGCGCATGCCGACGACGAGTATCTGCGCGCCCAGGAAATGATCAAAGGCGCGATGACGCTGATCGACGAAGACCGCGCCGAGGCGCTCTACGCCGCGCGCGTCGACCCGCGGATCGTCTCGGGCGGATCGGCGGCCAACACCATCGTCGGCGTCGCTTCGTTCGGCGTTAGGAGCGCCTATATCGGCAAGGTCAAGAACGATGCGCTCGGCTACGCCTTCGCCGAGGACATCCGCGCCACCGGCGTCGGCTTCGCCACGCTCCCGGCCGAGGACGGGCCGGCGACGGGCCGTTGCTTCGTCTATGTGACGCCGGACGGCGAGCGCACGATGAACACCTATCTGGGAGCGAGCACCTATCTTTCGCCGCCCGACGTCGACGAGGCGTTGGTGCGCGCGGCGCGCATCATCTATCTCGAGGGCTACATGTGGGACCGGCCGGCGGCGAAGTCGGCGTTCCAGAAGGCGGCCGAAATCGCGCGCCAGGCGGGCCATCGCGTGGCGCTGACGCTGTCCGACTCGTTTTGCGTCGATCGGTTCCGCGGCGAATTCATCGATCTCATGCGCCGCGGTCTCGTCGACACGTTGTTCGCCAATACCGACGAAGTCCTGTCGCTCTATCAGACGACGCATTTCGCCGAGGCGATCGACGCGGTGCGGCGCGAAGGCGTCCTCGCCATCGTGACGCGCTCGGAAAAGGGATCGATCGTCGTCGACGGCCACAGGACGCACGAAGTCCCCGCGTTTCCGGTCGCGCGCGTCGTCGACACCACCGGGGCGGGCGACATGTTTTCGGCGGGCTTCCTGGCGGGCCTGGCGAACGGCGCGGATCTCGAGACTTGCGCTCGGCTCGGCGCGCTCGCCGCAGCCGAGATCATTCAGCATTTGGGCGCCCGGCCGCTCGTCTCGCTCGCGACGCTCGCGCGCGAAAACGATCTGGCCGCCTGACTTCGAGCCGCGCGCGCCGGCAGGGGCGCGGGTTCGTCAGTCGCGCTAGCCGCGCGCGCCGGCGAGATAAGCCTTGAAGTCGCTCATCGACGCAAATTTGAAGGCGCCGTTCTCGGTTTCGGCTTCGATCGAGCCGTCCGAGAAAATCATATAGTGGGCGCCGCCGGCGCTGTAGCGGCCGACCAGCGTCGGCGAGGCCTCGGGTTCGCCCAACGCGTGCTCGATCGCCGCGATCGTCGGCAAATGACCCGACCGGTTTTCGTTGACCGAATCGTCGTCGGCGAGCGCATTCGGCTCGTCCTCGATCGCGGCGGGCTGGTCGGCGGGAGCCGGCTCCGTCGCCTCTTCGCCGCCTGGCGGCTCCGTTTCAGGCGGCGCGACGGCTTCCTCCGTGGCCGCCGGCAAGCCTTGCCGGGAGTCGCGATTTTGCGAGGACCGCATCGCTGTCGCGAAAACGTCGAGGCGACGAATCAGCGCGCCGATCGCCAGCGTCACGCCGCCCGCGCTCAGCGCCAGCGTGCCGCAGACGGCATAGAGAAGGCCGATCTCGGTAGGCAGCAAATCGAAGCTGGCGATAAGCCCGCCCGCTCCCGCCGCGACGAGAAGGAGTCCAAGAACAAAAGTGAAAATCGCCATTCGCCTTCCAACGCGCTCAATTTGTCAAAAAAGCGGCGCGAAGCGAAGGCGCTCGCGGGAATACGCGGGCGCGACGCGGCCGCGGACGAGGGCCCGCCCTGTTGCGAGGCGCCCGATAGCGGTCTAACAATAGCGTCGCGTGCGAGCGACGTCGCTCACTCGGCGCGCGCGATTCCCGCACCCCTTCATTCAAGGAGCCACGTCGATGACCTTTTCGCTTCCCGATCTGCCCTACGCTCATGACGCCTTGGCCCCCTACATGTCCAAGGAAACGCTCGAATATCACCACGACAAGCACCACCTGGCCTATGTCAACAACGGCAATAATCTGCTCAAGGGCACGGAATGGGAAGGCAAGTCGCTCGAGGAAATCGTGCGCGGCTCTCACGGCAAGAATCCGGGCCTCTTCAACAACGCGGGCCAGCACTACAACCATCTCCATTTCTGGAAATGGATGAAGCCGCATGGCGGCGGCAAGATTCCCGGCGAACTCGAAAAAGCGCTGATCGATTCGTTCGGCTCGGTCGAGAAGGCCAAGGAGGACCTCATCCAGGCGGGAACGACTCAGTTCGGTTCGGGCTGGGGCTGGCTCACCGTCATGGAGGGCAAGATCGTCGCCACCAAGACCCCCAACGGCGAAAGCCCGCTGGTGCACAGAGGCCGCCCGATTCTCGGCGTCGACGTCTGGGAACATTCCTATTACATCGACTACCGCAATCGCCGCCCCGATTATCTCAAGGCTTTCGTCGAAAATCTCGTCAATTGGGAATATGTGGCGGAACTCTATCACGCCGCGAGCAAATAAGTTCACACGCCGCGCATTCTCGCCGCGGACCGCCGACCGGCTCGCCGATCGTTTCATCGATCGGCGAGCGCTGTCGCGTCGGGCCGCGCGAGCGGCTTCGCGGTCATTCGACCAGGTTGATCTTCTTGTCCTTGCACAGGGCGACTCCCGTCACGTCCGTAGTCGTGCCGTCTTCGTAAGCGCCGTGCAGATCGAAAAGGCAGTCCTTGTCGTGCGCGACATGGACGACGACCTTCTTGCCGGGCGCGAGCGGGCCCGCGATTTTCTTGCTCTCGGACGATCCCGTGGGCGACGCGAGAAGATCGGTCAGCGCCACGGCGCGATTATTGATGACGACGACGTCGACGGTCGGGGGCCCGGCCTTCTTGGGTTTGGCTTTCGGCTTCGCCGGAGCGGCGTCGCTCGGCGCCGCGACCGCGCCGGCGGCGTCCGCCGCCGGGGCGACGACTTGCGCGGTGGCGGCGCTTGTGGCCAAGAGCGCGCCAGCGAACAATCCCCAAAACGCCCACAAAATTTTACTATTCGAACTCATACCGCATCCTCCATTCGGGGCGCGCTTTCCATCGACGCCCCGCCAACGGCGGCGACAATGGCATTAACGGTCGTTAAGGGAAAGACTGCGGTCGAGCGAAAGCTCAGGCCGCCGGGGGCGCGAGGCGACGCGCCGCGGCCATCAGCATCGGCAGCGCGTCGTCGATTTTCTCGGCCACGAGATAGCGCACTTCGAAACCCTCGCGGACGAATCCGAGATTGCGCATGTGGGCGAACAGCGCCAGCAAAGGGCGCCAGAAGCCGCCGATGTCGGCGAGCAGGACCGGCTTGTGGTGACGCTGCAATTGAACCCAGGTGAGCTGCTCGACCAGCTCTTCCAACGTGCCGATTCCCCCGGGAAGGGCGATGAAAGCATCGGCTCGGTCGAACATCAGTTGCTTGCGCTGATGCATATCGTCGACGACGACCAGATCTTGCGCCGCCAAGAGCGCATGTTCGCGCTTGACGAGAAACTTGGGGATAATTCCCGTCACGCGCCCGCCGTCGTCCAAGACCGCTCGCGCGATACGGCCCATCAGCCCATCGCCGCCGCCGCCGAAGACCAGCCCGATCCCGGCGCGAGCGAGCGCCTTGCCCAGCGCGTCCGCGGCTTCGCCGAAGCGCGGATCGGCGCCGGGGCTCGAACCGCAATAGACGCAGATGTTGCGAATCGTATCCATGAGCCGATTTGCCCCGACGCCCGCGCGAGCGTCAAGGCGCTGGGGCCGCATCGCTTCCGATGCGGCCGACCGCCCGCCGGCGAAAACGCGACGGCGCGCTCGCGAACGGCGCGTCGCCGCGTCGCGTCCGAATTACTTGGCGCGCCGACGACGCTGCTGCCCGAGGCCCATCTGCTTGGCCAGAGCCGAGCGCGCCTTGGCATAGGCGGGAGCCACCATGGGATAGTCCGGCGGCAGGCTCCACTTTTCGCGATATTGCTCGGGAGACAGGTTGTATTGCGTGCGCAAATGCCGCTTGAGCGACTTGAACTTGCGTCCGTCTTCCAAGCAAATGATGTAATCGTTGGTGATCGACTTCTTGGGAGCGATCGCCGGCTTCGCCGCTTCGGGAACCGCGACGACAGCGCCGCTGGCGACCCGCACGATCGCCGCATGAACATCGCTCAGCAGTGCGGGCAATTCGCTCGCCGGCACTGAATTGTTGGAAACGTAAGCCGAAACAATCTCGGCCGCGAGTTCAACATGATTATTCGATTCGCTCATACCGAAAATAGCTCCCAATGCGCCCTCGCAGGCCTGGTTGAATTGGATCGTGAGATCACGCGACACCTTTGCCGCGGTCGATGGATGTCCAGAAACGCCGAAATTCGACTCGTTCGCTTACAGAACGCCGTCTTCATAGGCGCAAACAATTCGCAATTCAAGACTGTTTCAAAACTTTTTGTATTGTCTGAGCAAGTCATCCCTGGCAAATATTGCGCTGTGCGGCGCCCGCTGCGGCGACAAGACTGCCTAGGACCCGTCGCTCAGCGCGCGACGTAACGTCAGTTCTTCGCCGCGGCGCTGATCCGGCTCTCCTGAAGTCGGCGCGCTCGAGCGGCGCGATCGATGCGGGATTGGCGCCGGCGCGGCGATCCCTTGGGGGGTGCTTTCGCGCCGCCGGGCCACTATATCTCAGCTTGACCTTACGCCTCGGATCGCCATGCAACATCAGAAGTCGTCGAGTTTCGTCACCGCCCGCGCGCGCGGCCATGATCGAGGCTCCCTAATCGGAACGGTCCGGCTTCTGTGGCCCTATATCTGGCCGGCCGATCGCGTCGATCTCAAGTTTCGCATCCTTCTCGCGGTCGCGCTGATGCTCGCGTCCAAGGCCGTGACGGTCGCAACGCCCTATGCGCTGAAATGGGCGACGGACGCGTTGACGCCCAACGCTTCTCATCTAGCGGGCGCTCTGCCGAGCGCGCTGACGGGCGCCATTGCGTTGACGGTCCTCTACGGGTTGATGCGCATCCTCATGGCGCTGACTCAGCAAGGGCGCGACGCGCTGTTCGCCGCAGTGGCGATGAACGCCGTGCGACGCCTCGCACTCGAAGTCTTCGTCCATCTCCATCAATTGTCGCTGCGCTTTCACCTCGAGCGCAAGACCGGCGGCCTCACGCGGATTCTGGAACGCGGCCGCAACGCGATCGAGACGATCATTCGCACCTCGATGCTGGTGGCCGTGCCGACGGTCGTCGAGTTCTCGCTGATCGTCGCCGCTCTTCTTTATACGTTCGACTGGCGCTACGTCGTGGCGATCAGCGTCACGGTGTTCGCCTATCTCGTCTACACGACGATCGCGACGAACTGGCGCATCGGC
>Ga0181527_1000330_pt1 | contig 55775 bp, 50 predicted proteins | sample PEATcosm2014_Bin_30_FD_119762 | JGI IMG/M metagenome (GOLD analysis project Ga0181527, IMG submission 119762) | Peatland microbial communities from MTU Mesocosm Facility, Houghton, MI, USA - PEATcosm2014_Bin06_60_metaG | ecosystem: Environmental > Terrestrial > Soil > Wetlands > Peat | place...
AACTCAGGGATCACCTCCCGTTCGAGCCGCTCGTAAAGCGCTACGGCTTCCGCCGCGTCCCAGGCCGGATCATCGCCATGTTCCCGGCCATCCCCCAACGCCCACCCCACCTCCGGGGCGTAGGCCTCCGCCCACCACCCGTCCAATTCCGAGAGATTGATGCCGCCATTGACGAGCACCTTCATGCCGCTCGTGCCACACGCTTCCCAGGGCCGCCGTGGCGTGTTGATCCAGACATCGACCCCTTGCACCAGGCGCCCAGTCAAGTGCATGTCGTAATCACTGAGGAAGATCGCATGGGGCCGGGCTTCGGGTCGGCGAATGAACTGTATCCATTTCTGGATCAGGGCCTGTCCCGCCGCGTCCGCGGGATGGGCCTTGCCCGCCAGGATGAGTTGCACCGGACGCTGCGGATTGGTCAACAGGCGAAGCAGTCGCTCCGGGTCATGCAGCAGCAGATTTGGTCGTTTGTAGGTGGCGAAGCGGCGCGCAAAGCCCAGGGTCAAGGTGTTGGGATCGAAGAGATGCCTCGCCTCCTCAACCGCCTCGGGCGACGCGCCGGCGGCGGCATAGTGCCGGGCCAGGCGTTCACGGGCATAATCAATGAGCGACTTGCTGGCGGCGGTGCGAAATTGCCAAAGGCTGGCGTCGGAGACACGGCGAATGTCCTGCTCCAGGGTTTCCGCCTTCCCCAGCCAGCGGTCTTTTCCACAGGCCTTGGTCCATAGCTCGTCGGCTTCCGCCGAATCCCAGGTCGGCATGTGAACCCCGTTGGTCACGTGTCCGATGGGCACTTCTTCCGCTGGCCAGTGGGGAAAGAGAGGCTCAAAGAGATGCCGGCTGACTTTCCCATGCAAACGACTCACGCCATTGACCGCCCCGCTCCCCCGGATGGCCAGATAGGCCATGTTGAAACTCTCCGACGAGTCGTTCGGGTTCTGGCGGCCCAGGGCCAGCAGGTCATGGAGTGTAATGCCAAGTTTCTTTTCGGCATAGCCACCGAGGTATCGCTCGATGAGAGCCGGCTCGAAACGGTCAAAGCCGGCGGCCACTGCCGTGTGGGTGGTGAAGAGGTTCCCCGCTCGGGTGACGGCCAAGGCGACTTGGAAGGTCTGCCCCGTCTCTTGCATGAAACTACGGGCGCGCTCCAACACGGCGAAGGCCGCATGCCCTTCGTTTAGATGACAGACCTCCGGTTGAAGGCCGAGTGCGGCGAGCAGCCGCCAGCCGCCGATGCCGAGGAGTATCTCTTGCACAAGGCGCAATTCCGGCCCGCCGCCGTACAATTCGCTGGTGATGCCGCGATGAGCGGGAAAGTTCGCCGCGTCATTGCTGTCCAGCAGGTAAAGCTTGACTCGGCCCACTTGGACCTGCCAGGCGCGCAGCCAGACCGAGGAACCAGGCAAGGCGATCTCCAAGCGCAACCACTCGCCGTTCGCTTGGCGCAATGGCGTGATCGGCAACTGTCCGGGGTCGTTATAGGGGAAGAGGGCCTGTTGCGCTCCGTCTTTGTCAATCACCTGGCGAAAATAGCCTTGCTGGTAGAGCAGCCCCACTCCAACCACCGGCACGCCCAGATCGCTGGCGGCTTTGAGCTGATCGCCCGCCACGTTGCCCAGCCCGCCTGAGTAAATGGGCAGCGCTTCGCTCAACATGAATTCCATGCTGAAATACGCGACGCAACTCAAAGGAGCCTGCGGATGATGCTGTTGAAACCACGCGGGTGTCTCCGCCGCCTGACGCTTGCCTCGCACCAGGTCTTCAACGTTCTTACGGTAGGCTGGATCGGCAAGCACGCGCTCGAGTTGGTCCCGCGAGACCGTCTGCAGGACAACCCGAGGGTTCTGCGTGAGGTCCCAAAGCGCAGGATCAAGCCGCCGCCACACTTTGTCGGTGGCATGATTCCACGACCAGCGCATATCCAGGGCCAGCTCCGCCAGGGAATCGAATCCCTCGATGTCCGTGGGCAGGAGGCCGTATATCGCGTGGCTGACAGGTGTTTGTTTGCTCATGGTTTCTCCTTCAGTTTTGGCTTGGACGGAATCTGTGGCTGCTGTGGGGACGCGGCCAGTGCATCGCTGACAATCCTCTGGGCTTCCTCCAGGATGCGGCGCAGGTGGTCTGCTCCCCGGAAGCTCTCCGCATAAATCTTATAGATATTCTCGGTCCCTGACGGACGCGCCGCGAACCATCCGCTCTCGGCTACCACTTTCAATCCGCCGAGCGGAGCGCCGTCGCCCGGCGCATGGGTGAGGACAGTCTGGATTTTTTCGCCCGCCAACTCGGTGAGCTTGACCTGTTGGGGTGAGAGTTTCGCCAACAGTTCCTTTTGCTGCGGGCTGGCTGGCGCCTCAGCGAGCTCATAGACCGGCTCACCGAACTCGCGTGTGAGCTCGCGGTAGATTTCGCCGGGATCGCGTCCCATCCGGGCTGTAATCTCCGCCGCCAGCAAAGCGGGGACGATTCCATCTTTGTCCGTCGTCCAGACGGTGCCATCCAGACGAGCAAAGGAGGCCCCGGCGCTCTCTTCGCCACCGAACCCAAGCGAACCGTCGAGCAACCCATCCACGAACCACTTGAAGCCAACCGGCACCTCGTAGAGCTTCCGGCCAACCTTCGCGGTGACGCGATCAATCATCTGGCTGCTCACCACCGTTTTGCCGACCGCCGCTTCCTTGTGCCACTTCGGCCGGTGTTGGAAGAGGTAGAAGATGACGACGGAAAGGTAATGGTTGGGCGGCAGCAATCCCGCGCTGCGGGTGACGATTCCGTGCCGGTCGTGGTCGGTGTCGCAGCCAAAAGCGATATCGAAGCGATCCTTCAGACCGATTAACCTCTGCATCGCGTATGGCGAGGACGGGTCCATGCGAATCTGGCCGTCCCAATCCACCGTCATGAAACGAAAGGTCGGATCGACGGTCTCGTTTACGACCGTGAGGTTCAACCCGTAACGCTCGGCAATCGGCCCCCAATAATGGACTCCTGCGCCGCCTAGCGGATCAACCCCCAGCTTGAGCTTCGCGCCGCGAATGGCGTCCATGTCGAGCATGTTGCCGAGGTCGCTGATATAAGCGGTGAGATAGTCGTGCCGGTGCGTCGTCGAGGCGCGAAGAGCTTTTTCGAGAGGAATCCTTTTCAGCCCCCGCAGGCCGGCTTCGAGGACTTTATTTGCCTTCGCCTCGATCCAGTCCGTGACGTCCCCTTCCGCCGGCCCGCCGTTTGGGGGATTGTATTTGAACCCGCCGTCATGTGGCGGATTGTGTGAGGGCGTGATGACGATGCCGTCGGCCAGTCCGGTCTTCCGCCCGCGGTTGTACGTGAGAATCGCATGGGAAACGGCGGGAGTTGGGGTATATTCATCCCCCTGCGCGAGCATGACTTCCACCCCGTTTGCCGCCAGCACCTCCAGCGCGCTGGCAAGAGCCGGCACGGAAAGGGCATGCGTGTCCATGCCGAGAAACAGCGGGCCATCGATCTTCTTCCGCTCCCGGCACAGACAAATGGCCTGACTGATGGCGAGGATATGCCATTCATTGAAAGCCTTTTCGAACGCGGAGCCGCGATGTCCTGAGGTGCCGAACGCCACCCGTTGCGCGGGCACCGCTGGGTCGGGAGTCTCGGTATAGTAGGCCGTGACCAGTCGCGGCACGTTCACCAGCATCGAGGCTTCGGTCGGCTTTCCTGCAAGGGGACTTACTTTCATGACTTTCAGATCATCGCTTGTTTTCCAGTGCTGCAACTTTCGCCAGACGGCGACGATGACGCTCTGCGCCGCTGAATCGCGCGGCGAGAAATGTTTGAACCAATTCCCAAGCCAGCGCGTGGCCGACTACGAGACCCCCGAGGCAGATCATGTTCAGAGCGTCGTCCTCGACGCCTTGGTGCGCCGAAAAGGTTTCATGAATCAGGCAGGCCCGGGCTCCCGGCACCTTGTTCGCGGCGACCGATGCTCCCACACCGCTTCCACAGATGGCCACGCCGCGCTCCACCTCTCCGCTGGCAACCGCGCGGGCCAGCGCCACGACAAAATCCGGATAATCATCTTCCCGCGCCGGCTCGCGGTCGCCGAAATCGATCACCTGATGACCGGCTTCGCGCAACATCCTGACCAAGTATTCCTTCAACTCAAACCCACCGTGGTCGGCGGCGACACCGATGCGCTTCGACGTTCCTGACGATACTGTCGAGGGATCAGGCATTCTTCCTTTCGAGCAAGGCCAACGCGCGTTGGCACACATTCTCCACACTGAATCCGTATTCACGCATCACCACCGGCCCCGGAGCCGAAGCGCCAAAACGGTCCACGCCGATCACGTCGCCTCGGTCACCGACGTAGCGATGCCAGCCTTGCGAGACCCCCGCCTCGACCGCAAGCCGCGCATGAACGGATGGCGGCAACACCGAGTCGCGATATTCTTGAGATTGGGCTTCAAACAGCTCCCAACTCGGCATGGAAACGAGGCGCACGGGGATTCTCTGTTCCTGTAATTTCTGTCCCGCGGCCACGATCAGGCCCACCTCCGATCCGCTCGCGATCATCATCAAGCGCGCTTTGGCTTGGGGCGCGTCGGCCAGAATGTACGCCCCCTGACGAAGACCTTCCCCTGAGGCAAATTGCTTCCGATCGAGCGTCGGCACGTTTTGCCGCGTCAGCACCAAGGCCACCGGCCGGTCTCGCGTCTCAATCGCCACGCGCCAAGCCACGGCGGTCTCATTGGCGTCACCGGGCCGGATCACGATGAGGCGGGGAATCGCTCGCAAACTCGCGACCTGCTCCACCGACTGATGCGTTGGACCGTCCTCGCCCATGCCGATGCTGTCATGCGTGAAAACATAGACCACCTGCACCTCCATCAAGGCGGCGAGCCGAATCGACGGGCGCAGGTAATCCGAGAAGGTCAGAAAGGTGGCGCCGAACGGGATGATACCTCCATGCGCAGCCAAGCCATTCAAAATCGCCCCCATGCCGTGCTCGCGCACGCCAAATTGCAAATTGCGGCCCGCGTAACTCCAGCCGCCGCCGGCCGACCCTTGCAGATCGCCAACCGCCATTTTAGGGCTCTCGAAATTGCCCGCCTCTTTCAGTTCGGTATCCGTGGACGGATTCAGATCGGCCGCGCCGCCAATCAGGCCCGGCAGTTTCGAATTGAGGGCATTCAACACTTTTCCCGAGGCAACACGCGTCGCCATGCCCTTGGAGTCGGCTGCAAATTGCGGGATGTCCACATCCCAACCTTGCGGCAATTCTCCGTTGATAAGCTGCCGCAGTTCGTGGGCAAGTTCCGGAAATTGTTTCTCGTAGGCGGTAAACCCCGCGCGCCATTTGGCTTCAGCTTCACGTCCACGGTCGATGGCTTGGCGAAAGCGTTCCTCGGCTTCTTTAGGTAAGAGGAACGGCGGTTCGACGGGCCACCCCAGATTCTGTTTCGTCAACTTCACCTCTTCCTCGCCCAGCGGCGAGCCGTGAGCGGCAAAGGTATCCTGTTTGTGCGGTGAACCGTAACGAATATGCGTCCGCACCAGGATCAGCGAAGGACGTTCTGTTTCCTGGCGAGCTGCGCGGATGGCGCGGCTGATGGCCTCCAAGTCGTTGCCATCCGCGATGGATTGCGTGTGCCAGCCATAAGCCGTGTACCGCTGGGCGTGGTCTTCGGTGAAGGTAAGCTGCGTCGAGGCCGCGAGCGTGATGCGATTGTCATCGTAGAGATAGATCAGCTTGCCGAGTTTCAGGTGGCCCGCGAGCGAAGCGGCTTCGGCGGCCACGCCCTCCATCAGATCGCCATCGCTGACAAGTGCATAGGTGAAATGACTGATGAGCTCGAACCCGGGCCGATTGTAGCGTGCCGCGAGATACGCTTCGGCAACGGCCAGACCCACACCATTGCCAAAACCCTGGCCGAGCGGGCCGGTGGTAGTCTCCACGCCAGGGGTCAGGCCGCGTTCAGGATGACCGGGGGTAATGCTGCCCCACTGGCGGAATTGTTTGACTTGCTCCAGCGGCAAATCGTAGCCCGTCAAATGCAGCAAGCTGTAGAGCAACATCGAACCGTGGCCGGCCGACAGGACGAACCGGTCTCGATTGAACCAATGCGGGTTGGCCGGATTATGCCGGAGAAACCGCGTCCACAACACATAGGCCATCGGCGCAGCGCCCAGCGGCAGCCCCGGGTGGCCGCTGTTGGCCTTTTGAATGGCGTCCACGGACAGGAAACGAACTGTGTTGATCGCCAGTTGATCCAATTGCGCCGGAGTGAGAATTGAGGCGTTTACGCTGCTCATAAACAAAAACGGTGAGGCTTAATTCAACTTCACCACCATCTTGCCCACATTCTTTCCTTCGAAGAGGCCGATGAACGCAGCCACCGCCTGGCCGACTCCCCTCACCACGGTTTCCTTGTTCTTCAGTTTGCCGGCTCGCAAAAGGCCGCCCACTTCTTCGTCAAATTCGCCCTGACGATCCAGCCAATCGCGAACAATAAAACCTTTCATCGTCAGCCTTTTGGTAATCATGTTGAAGAGGTTGGAAGGTCCGGGGCGCGGCTTTGACTCGTTGTATCCGGAGATGCCGCCACAGGCGATGATCCGGCCATGGACTCGCAACGTCGATAGCGCCGCTTCGAGCGTTTCGCCTCCGACATTATCGAAATAGACATCAATGCCGTCCGGCGCCTCCAGATTCAGTTGTTCCACCACAGGGCCGACCTTGTAGTCGAAAGCGATATCAAATCCGCATTCTTCACGGAGAAGCATGACCTTCTCCATTGAACCCGCCGACCCGATAACACGGCACCCGCGCAATTTCGACAGTTGCCCGGCGACATTGCCGACGGCACCGGCGGCTCCAGAAATAAAGACGACGTCGCCGGCTTTGACCTCCACCAAATTCAGCCCGACCCAGGCGGTCATGCCCGTCATGCCGAGGGCGCCGAGGTAAACCGAGAGCGGCTGGACGCCGCGGCTGACCGGACGCAACTCCTTCGGTGAAGCGATGAAGTACTCCCGCCAGCCACAGTTGGAAGTGACGGCGTCGCCCGGCTTGAATCCCGCGGCGCGCGACTCGATGACCTCGCCGACGGCGCCGCCCTCGAGCGGCTTGCCTAACTCGAACGGCGGAACATACGATTTCCCCTCGTTCATCCGACCGCGCATGTATGGGTCCACCGACATAAAGAGATTGCGAACGAGCACCTGCTGGTCATGAAGGGGATCCAGTTCGACTTGTGCCAGGGTAAAGTTGGCTGTGGTGGGCATGCCGTTGGGTCGGGAAACCAGTCGAATTTCGCGGCTCGACATTTTTGACATACCAATAAGCCTGTTAATCCTGAGCCTTTCGTCACGAGTCTCTCATTTATCCTTCATTGCGGCTTCGTTTCTCCGTTCTCGACCGCGAGGAGATCCTCGACGGACCGAGAGCAATGCAAGCTGAACCTTGGAGGTTGGCCGCCGGACCAAATCTACGCAAAAGAGCAGGAAAACCAGACAAGCAAGACAGAGCAAGTAAAGCAATGCACGCATAGTCATCACGTCGAAGCTGTAGTTGCTGGAGTCCTCATAAAGACTCTTTTGCGCCTGCTCTGGCGGCTTGGCGCGTTTGATCATGTTCCGCTCCGGCGATTCCTTCATCCACCAGTCGCTCATTGTCACTTCGACCTTCGTCGTCCTCATCGTCGCTGGAAGCCGCTGGCACTTTGTGTCCGGTCGAGCCGGGCACCGGATCCCAGCGTTCGGATTCAGGCGCCGATTCAAGGACTGCCTGGTTCGAGTCTGAGTCCGAATCGCTGGTCAATTCCCGTTTGGCCCGTTCCCAATCGGACTTCGACGCTTCCTGCGCCGAACGACCGTTGATGGCCGCCAGTTCAACCGCGCGCTCCCGGACCATCTTGCGGGTCACTGTGCCGAGGCCGGCGGAATTCTCGGATATATTTCCTTCCTTCAAGGGATTTGTTTTCATGTGCGAAGATATTTGCCTCTTTATTTTGCCGCTTGGGAATGGGCTTCAACCAACCATAGCCACTTATCTATTCCGCGCGAGATTTCGGTGAACAGATCCGCCGTGCCGGCATCATCCAGTTCGTCCGCCTCATTGATCGTGCCGCGGACCTCGTGTCCGAAGGTCGAGAGGGCCCGGGCCACTGCTTCGACATGGGCCAGGCCGTCCGCAATCGTGAGCGGATACTCTTCGAGTTGGGAGCGCGACGCGGCCACGCGCGCCGTGCCCTCGGCGACGCCGCCCAACTGCACGATGCGCTCGGCAATCATGTCCACGTAGGACTCTACGGCTTCGTCCACCTTGTCAAAGAGTGCGTGCAGGCCGATGAAGCTCGGGCCTTTCACATTCCAATGCGCCTGCTTCATCTGCGTCTGCAAATCCACGGCGGACGCCAGCCGCTGGTTCAGGAGCGCGTTCAGTTCCGCCCGGCGTTTCTCTGAGATGTCGTTTTCGGTCTCATACATTTTGGGTGCTTCCGCGAGTGTGCGGTTCCTGTTTTTCATATAATTGCAATTCTTTCGCTTTTTGGTGATTGGCTTCGGTTAATGCTTTGCAATACAGCCTTCTCTTTCGTGTACATTGCGTGAATCGCCATGCATCCGCGTAAGCGGCGCAGCGCTGCAGCGTTCACTGATGTTGCTCCAATGTCTCAGGCTTGAGGCGGTTGAGGATTTCTTTGCCATGGGTTGGGTCATCGATTTGTTTCTTGAGTTCGGCTTCCTTATGTCCGTTGCCGTGTTCCTGGCCTAATCCCATGGTCAGCGCTGTCATCCCGGCAAGCCCCCCAAGTTGCATGCTTTCCACGGCTGTGCTGGGAACGATTACAATCGTGGCATTCTCCTTCAAACCCTCATAAAGCATGTTCATGGCCCGCAAATGAAAGGCGATGGGATTGTGCTCGTAGCTCTTGCCAGCTTCGGTAAATTTCTCCGCTATTTGCCGCTCGGCATCGCCCAGGATCACCCTAGCCTGACGCTCTCTTTCCGCCTGCGCCTGCATGGACATGGCGTTCTCGAGACCCGAGGGAATCAAAACATCCTTCACCTCGACTGAAATAACATTGATGCCCCAGGGCTCGGTGCGCTCATCAATGATCTTCTGCAGCAGGCTGCTAATTTTGTCCCGGCCTTCCAGCATATCCGAAAGCATGCTCTTGCCGATCACATCGCGCAGTGCGGTCTGGGAGGCCCAGCTTATGGCGCTTTGATAATCTGCCACATCCAGGGCCGCCTTCTTTGGGTCCACGACCTTCCAAAACAGCACGGCATCTACATCCACGGGCACCGTATCTTTGGTGAGGGTCTTTTCCGCCTTGAAACCGGTCGTGATGACGCGGGTGTCGATCCAGTAAGGAATCGCATCTATGACCGGAATGATGAAAAACAGTCCCGGCCCCCTAAGGGAGTGGAAGTGTCCTAGACGCAATATCACCGCCTTATCCCACTGATCGGCAACCTGAATTGCGCAAGAAACGACAAGGGCCAGGACAAAGGCGCCGACTCCAAGCCCGGCGGCTTCGACGTTGGCCCCAACTCTATACCTGGCGTAGGCCGATGCTGCGCCAACGCCAACAATTACAAAGAATATCAATATTGCAAACGCTCTGTTTTGTTTCATTTCATTTATCTCCGTTAATTTTGCTCCTGCACAGGAGCGGTTTTTTGTGCTGCCAAGAGCTTCCAATCATCGGTCGAGCACTTCCCGGCACTTCACAAAGCTGGTGTTTTGTCATTCCACCTCCAGGCTCCCGATCCTGACGGCCATCGGTCTTTCATTGTGATGTGCGGGCGCGGGACTTCTCAACACCCTCAAGTTTCCGCCGCGATTTGACTCCAGGACATTCATTTCAAGCGCTCCAGTCTCTCGCGCACAGCCTGCTCTGTGGTTCGTCCAACGATCTGGTCCTGCAGGCCGCCCTGGTTGAAAATGAGCAGGGTGGGCACGGTCCGCACGCCGTATTGCTCGGTCAGCTCTTCGTGGTCCTCCACGTTCACCCTGGCAACTTTGACGGGGACGGCCTTGTCCTCGGCGACGGATTCAAGCATGGGTGCCATGGCCTTGCACGGGTCAGACCAACCGGCCCAAAACCCGACTAGCACGGGTTGCGTGGCATTGAGCACTTCTCCGTCGAAGTTCGCTTCGTTCAATTCGATGACGTTGTTGTTCACAATTACTTTCTTACTTGCGCAGACACCGAGGTCTCGAATCCATGACAAGGCGACGCGCGCGCTGCCTTGGTCCCGCCTCAGAATTCAAAATCACCAGCCTCGGGATGACAACGATGACGAGTGTCAGTCGTTGGCGCCCCAATTCTCATGGAGGTCGCGCACTGGCTGCTCCAAGAGGTGGTGGAGTGTGATCACCGCATTCATAGTGACCTGGAAAGCATTTTCGTGTCGGGTCGCCGTCGCACTCATACGCCCCATCTTTGCTTTTATGTCAGGGGGCGAAATTAGCCCGCGCAACCGCGCGTCCGCAATTGGGGTGGTCGCCCCGGGGCGTTTCCCCCGGGGTGGTTCTCCAGTGGCTCATCGCCAGTGCATTCAGGGATGGTGCTCCAACGTCTCCGGGTTGGTGCGTTCGAGGATTTCTTTGGCATGGGTTGTGTCATCCATCGAGCCGTGCGCAATCAGGACAAACTTGTCGGTCTTGAGCGCCGTCTCGTACCTCAATATGCTGTCCTTGGGGATGCCCAGGCTGTAGAGTCCGGCGCCCAGAGCGCTCAACCCGCCCACCACTGCGGCGCCTTCCAGCGCCCCGACGATCCAAGCGACGAGCGGCCCCGCTACGAGCAACGGCCCGATGCCCGGAATCAAAAAGAATGCGGAGCCGAACAACATTCCCCAAATCCCGCCCCAGAAGGCCCCCATTTTTCCCCAGTATTTCATGCGCTCTCCGGCATTGTAGTAGCCGATCACGTGTTCATCCGTGTGTTGGTCGCGTCCAACAATCGACAGTTTCTTCATGTCGAAACCGGATTGCTGTAGTTCCTTGATGGCCGCTTCGGCAGCCGTGTGCGATGGATAGACCGCCACGATGGAGTTGTTCTTGTTCATACTCTTCCTTTCGCTGTTGTGTTCATGCTTGTTTTCCTAAACCAGTCTTCGTTTTTCCGCGCTTTTCACGAATTATTTCTAATGTAACGCGAATCAGGCCGCTTGGCTATCCGGTGGATTGCTGAAAAAATCTCATCCAAATGCTGAGGTGGGACATTGCGGCACTACCCGCAGGCAACGGCTTTCGCGTTGGTGAGAGCAGAAGTCGGGGTCAGGTGAGGCGGTTGCTGTTGGTGCAGATGGCTGGGGTCTGCCTGGCCGTCGCTGTGGCCGCCCGCATTCACGAGGGCATGGTCTGGACCGCCCGCGACCGACGCACACTGCTGGATAAACTCAGTGGGTCGCTTACGAGCGGCCCTCCGGACGTTATCTCCAATCGGCCGGCCCGATGGTGGCACGCGCCTATTTGTACCGCTACAAGGTCCTGTTCGTGACGTGGCGAAGGTCGGACGTCCCGGAATTCTCACGGAACGCCAAACCGAAGTTTTCGGAGGTCGGACCACCGTGCAGCCAAGGTCACTGACGTTCAAGAAAAGCATCGACAGGGCTTCACGGTCGGGGCATTTACAGCGCAGCCTGAAGAGGCGCTTCCCACACTTTCAATATGAAAGGCGGCCGCAAGTGCTATTGCCAGCGCGCAAATTATCGGTGCGGATCTCGACCGCGATGATAGGCGATTGCGTCCCTGCGCCACATCGGATGATACCTCTCCCACCCGTGAAATCGCCCAAGCATTACAGGATCACAGACCAGCCAAGCGCCGGCGTTATAGTACATATATTGGCCACCGCACAAGCCGACGTATTCATACCCATCCCAAACATAGCTATTGGGGACGTAAGCCTCTACCATTGGCGTGAGCCCTGGCGTCACCTCAACGATTGGTGGTAATTGAACTGGTTGAAGAGCAACAGTCGCTCCGTATGGCCTCACCCCCACAACACAGCCCGAAGCCAAGAGTGCGGCTGCGATCAGACTGGCGTAACATATTCTCATTATCACCGAACCTTTCTTTGACCCTTATGCATAGTGTGCCTTTCGTTCTTCATGGCAATGTGTTCACTAGGACATTTCCGGTACTCTCAAGCGTAAAACGTGCCACGGGAGCGCCAACCTGCTTGGCGCCTGGAATTCGCTCTGAAATGCTCGTAACCGAAAAACCCCTAACTGCCTCGCGGGGAACAACCGCCCTTTGCCAATTCTGCCTGGCACGGGCTGGAAAATCGTCGCCTGAGCTATTGCCACGGGCCAAGCCTAGCCTTTCGTCCACGTTGCGAAGTGCATGGTTTAACGGAGGTGGTCGTGCGAGTTGCAATGCCTTTACATCGCCCAACGCTCACCAGGGGCGACGCCAAAACATCGTAATTACCGCGTGCTGCACGGCCACCCGTCGCACCTCGATCACTACCGCCGTCGCCACAATGAACGGCAGCATGAAGATTGTCGTTGGTTGCATACTCGCGCGCCTCTGCCGGTCGTTTCCTCATCTCCGCGTCGAGAGCACCGGCTGCTGTGGGTCCAGGATACGATAGGCGGCTAACTTGACTCGATCGTTGACAAGGAACCAAGTCAGCGCGTAACCCCAAACGGCCAACGCCCATCCCCAGCCAATTGGCGGCATAAGCCACCCGAACACTGCGAAGCAGGTCGCGATGAGTTGGGTCCCAATGACGGCGTTCAACAGCGCTGGCGCGGGGCGGGTGGACCAGAAGGGCCCGCGGGTGCGGGTAACAAAAATCGTGAGGTGGCCGGCCACCGAGAGTTTCAGATACATCAGCGTCTGAATTACCTGGCGGTTCAAGTGGAAGACCCGTTCGCCCAGGTAAAACAATCCGAAGGACGAGACGACGCCGGCGAGGCCCAACACGGTCGCGATGCCCAGCACCCTGCGCATGTTCCAGGTTTCGGGCTGGTCTGAATACTGAACGCGGTCATAGGCGATGGACAAAATCGCGCCGTCGTTGAGCAGGGCCAGCAGGACAATCATCACCGCCGTCACCGGGTAGAAGTTGAAGACCAGGATCGAGAGCGTCATGAACAGCAGCACGCGGATGGTTTCCGCGATGCGGTAGGTCGCGTAGCTGTTCATCCGCTGGAAGATCTTCCGGCTCTCCTGGATCGCGTCGATGATGACCGACAGGCCGGGCGTCAGCAGGACGATTGACGCGGCCGCGCGAGCTGCGTCTGTCGCGCCGGAAACCGCGATGCCGGCATCGGCCTTCTTCAAGGCCGGCGCGTCATTCACGCCATCACCCGTCATGCCGACGATGTGGCCCCGCTTCTGGAGCACCTCGACGATGCGATACTTGTGCTCGGGGAATACCTGTGCGAAGCCGTCCGCCTTTTCGATGGCCTCATCGAGTTGGGCAGCCTGGGGAGTGTTCGTCCCGGCGAACATGCTGGCATCGAGAATGTTCGTTCCCAGCCCGACCAGCGCGGCCATTTCCTTGCCGATGGCGACTTGGTCGCCCGTGACCATCTTCACGCGAACGCCCATTTCCTTGGCGGTCGCGATAGTGGCCTTCGAGTCTTCTCGCGGCGGATCGGAGAGCGGGAGCACGCCGAGGAATTGCCAGTGGTCCTGCTCGTCGGTGCGCGCGACCCCAAGCGAGCGAAAGCCGCGCACGGCAAACTCATTCACTGCTTTCTCGACTTCGGTCTGAACCAACCCGGCGTTCGCGGCGAGCTTCAAGATGACCTGGGGCGCGCCTTTGGTGACCTTGAACTGTTTTCCGTCCGCTCTTTTCAAGGTCGCTTCGGTGCGCTTGCCCACAGGATCGAATGGCTGGAAGTGTAACACCTGATAGGCCTTCAGAGACTCTCTGGTCTTCAGGCCGTTGAGCACCGCCTGGTCGATGGCATCCGCCGCTTCGGCACGCGACGCCAGCGCGCCGAAGAGAGTGACGTCATCGGGGTTAACTCCGCTGGCACAGAAAGGTTCGCCCAGCTTAAGTTTGTTTTGCGTCAGCGTGCCTGTCTTGTCGGAACAGAGCAGGTCCATGCCGGCGAGTTCTTCGATGGCGACCAATTTGCTGACGATGGCTTGTTTCCGGGCTAGCAGGCGCGCGCCCACCGCCATCGTGACGGACAGCACCGTGGGCATGGCCACCGGAATCGCGGCGACCGTCAGCACCAGCGCGAACTGGAGGGTGGTGATAAACTTATCGCCACGAAACATGGCCACACCAATGATCAGGATGACCAAAACCACCGCCAGAATAATGAGGTAATTACCGATCTTGAGCACAGCCTTTTGAAAGTGGCTGACGGTGTGCGCCGATTCGACCAATTGTGCAGTCTTGCCGAAGTAAGTCGCCTTGCCGGTGGCCGAAACCACGGCGTCGATCTCTCCTCGCTTGAGAATCGAGCCGGAATAGACCGCTTCACCCGTCTTTCGGGAGACGGGCAATGATTCGCCAGTCAAAGCGGATTGATCGACTTCCACCGCGTCACCGTCGAGCAGGAGAGCGTCCGCCGGGACGATATCCCCCAGTCGGAGCCGGACAAGGTCGCCTGGCACCAGTTCACGTGCGGGCGCATCGCTCCACGCACCGCTCCGCTTGACGCGGGCTTTGAGGGCCAGGTTGGCCTTGAGGGCGGCGATGGCGTTGCCAGCCTGAAATTCCTCCCAGAAACCGACGATGGCGTTGGCCAGCAGCAGCACGAGGATGATGATCAAGTCAGCCCAGTGCTGCACCAGTGCCGACAGAAGAGCCGCGGCTTCGATCATCCACGGAATCGGTCCCCAGAAGTGAGAGAGGAATTCGAGCAACGGGTGGCGTTTCTTTTCCGGCAGCTCGTTGTAGCCATATTGCGTCAGCCGGCGCTCCGCTTCCGCTTGTGTGAGACCGCCAGCGGAACCGTCAGGCGGGGTCTGCGAGTCCCCGTTGGCTGCCCCAGGCAGGGCAAATCCTGCGGCTGGGACCGCGTCCACGCGCTCCAGCGAGAGTGATTCGATCATAACTGGCCCTTTCTATAGTCGACGCTCCTGCAAGGCTCGTTCCTTGACGCCCAGGATGATTTCTACGGGAATCCACATGTGTTTGATCAGCGCTTTGCGAATGGTAAATCCAGCCTCCTCCAGTGCGCGGCGAACGTAAATGGGGCGGCAATCCAGGAATTTAGGAAAATGCTTGTGCGTCCACTCGAATACGTTGACCAGCGGGTCCTTCGGGCCTGCCCTGGACATGCCGACGACGACGATGCGCCCGCCCGGCCGCAGCACGCGTTGGCACTCGTTCAACACTTTCGGGATTTCCGGCGTGTCAAACAACTCCAGTGTAAAGCTCATAAACACCCCGTCCATGCTGCTGGCGGGGTAAGGAAGCTGCGTGGCGTCGCCACAACGGACCTTGGTGCGTTCAAGCAATCCGGATTTGGCCAAATTCTCTCTCGCCACCTTCGCCATTTGGCCGGACAAATCGAGCCCGAATATCTTCCCTTTCGGCCCGACTGCCTGGGCGAGCGATACGAGCGTATGACCGGTCCCAAACCCGATTTCCAGGATCGACTCCCCGGCATTTGGTTTTAGCAAATCGATCCCCGCCTTACGCGTGGGCGCTTCGCTCCGCTCTGACAGCAGGTCATAAACATGACTGATCTTATCGTAAAACGCCCGAGTTTGGTCTTTGGTCTGGAAGACCCGAAGGATGGCGGGATGACCGGTTTGAGAGGTCGAGTTCATGAAAGCCAAAGATAGCGGCAATAAACGCTGATAGCCTCGTAAATCTGGTGCATACGCGTTAAAAGTCATGCGTCAGAATAGTCTCCAGCCGTCGACAGATTTCCTGGGCGTAGTCCGTCCACAGGCCGGTGCCCCAATAGCGAAAACAACTTGTCTGGGAACAGAGCAGGTGGAACAACGCGTTGCGGTAACGTGCTTGATTGGTCGGAATGCCCTTCGCGAGGACCTTGTCATAGAAGTGCGCACTGGCTTTCTCCATCGGACCAAGTAGGTTGTCGTAACCCCGGACCCAGGAAATATTGTTCGTCCAACTGCCGCCCTCCATGTCAAACAGGTGGTCTTCCTTCCGCAACTGTTCGATGACCCCCGCCAGCTTTTCTGGCCCGTCGCCGGCATGAAAACGATCCCAGATCCGTTTCTGGGAAAGGGGCTGAACCACCGGGAAGTCAGTCTCCCTGATGCCGCTCGTCGAGAGATGCTCAAGGTACTCGGTGACGTTCAGGAGCGGGGTTTCGCAACCTGAGCACTCGCGCACGACCTCAAAGTACTTCGACGGGAATTCGTTCATCATCACACCGCCATTCTCGCCATCGGCAATTTGCGCCACCAAAGGCGGGATGTGTTTGCCGTCAAGTTCCCAGCGGGAAAGCCCCTTGGCCTCATAGTACGGCTGCATCTGGCCAATCAGCTTGGTGTCGCTCCCCTGGGTCTTGATAATGGCGATAATGCTGGCCTCCTGGCCGTGGGATTTTCGACAAACAAGCCGGTGCGGGATGTGTTTGCGTTCCGGCCCATGGCCGGTCTCGGGCCGCTCGACCGAGTCCTCCTGCACGAGCACCCATTCGAACCCGCAATCCTTCAGGGTGCGAACGAATTCGCAGGCTGTGTCGGGATGATTGGGCAAGGCCATCTCCGCCGGCGAAAAGCCGCGCACACGGCCGAGGGCTTCCAGGCCGAAGATGGCCGCGAAGTGATGTTGCCAGGCCCTGACGTGCAGACGGTAGTCCAGAACCGGTGTGGAGGGAGCAACCGCGTGGCCCCAGGCGCAGCCGAGCCACTCCACGGCATGACGGTGTCGCGGGTCGCACGTGATCGCCGTGAGGTGGTCAAACACATCCTGCAGGCCCATCTGCCGGAGGCCGTGGAGCAGCGTCTCGGAATACTCCAGCATCACGCGCGGTTCCTTGCCTTCGTTCAGGAGTTGCGGGATAAACTCGCCCATGCGCTCGTAGCACCAGTGAAAAACAGAGGCGTTGTGGTTGTCGCCGATGCTGGGGTGGTCCATCATGTACTTCAGGTTACTGATGATCTCCGCGGTGGCGAGATTACTGCCACCCGCGGGAATCAACGGCTGATGCATGTGCAGCGCAATGGCACAGGCGCTGCGGATTCTCCCGAAATCAACCCGGTTTTCAGGCGCGTAAACAGGCTTCGCGCGATCGGATTGAATTACAGAGTCGAGCCCTTGCTCCTCGCCGCAGAGATTCGGGAGATGTTCGATATACTCAGGAAGGTTATTGTTCATTTGTGTCCGCCGTTTTCTGCTGCCGTCACCACCAATGGCCTTTCTTGACCTTGATTTGGTTCAACACTGCGGTCGCGCCACCCTTATGCGCGTCTTTGTCAGCCTCGCCATAGCCGATCCAAGTCCCGACAATGCCGCTCAAAGTGGCCACCCCTCCGTGAACGGTGACCTTGACGTCATCCCTGTCCACGAAGGGACTCCAGAAGAACTTGTCCTCGATGTTCTTTTTAATCTGTTCGTCGCTCAGATAGGGCTGCGGTCCATACATCGCGGGATCGTAGTAAGCCGACCCGGTGGAATAAGGCCAGCCGTAGTTGTAGGGCCAATCGTAGTAGGAGTAGTCGGGCCACCCGTAGTAGGAGTATTCGGGCCAACCCTGGTAATAGGCCGAAAAGTCCGGCTCGACCTTCAGATGATTGCGGACCAGCACCACACCTTTGATCCGCGAAGCGACATCCTGCGCTTCGGTCTTTTCAAAACGTGATTCCACCCCTCCGGAGAGGTACGCGGTGCGATTGATGACCGCCACATCTATCGTGGAGCTGTCCAGCAACGGGTCCCAGGACAAAGCCGCTTTCAGTTGTTTCTCCATCTCCGCATCAGTGCGTCGCCCGTTTGGTCGCACCTTGAGAAGGTTGTCAACCCGCCAGACCCCCATGATGTTTTTCGCGTCCTGTTCCGCGGAGATTTTCGCCTTCAAGTTCCCCACCTTGCCGCCGAGAATGACGCCGCCGTCTTCAACGGTTACGTCGGGAGAAAAGGCCGACACCCGCGGGTCAAGACGAAGGGCAGCCTGGACTGCCTGTTTGATTTCGCTGTCAGGACTGATGACGTCTTCGGACTCTCGCTGCGCACCCTTGCCTGCCAGTGGTTTGATTTTCAAACCGCTGTCGTCCACGGACGTCACCCCGTTTACAAAGGCATCCTCGAAGGCTCGCCATTTGCTGATCGCGCTTCCAATGGTTCCGGTGAGCGTCACTTTGCCATCCTTCACCACGGGGTTGACCAGTCCGCCGTTGATCCAGATGTCCCATTGGAGACGGGACTTGACGTCGGCGGCAATTTCCGGGTCGGTGCGTTTTGCCAGATAGTTGATCGTGACATCATTGCGGACCTCCTTGACCCCCTTAATTCCTTTGGCAATCCGCGCGGCAAGTTGTTTTTCCGCGTATGAACCAACGCTGCCGGTCAAGGTGGCGACCGCGTCCTGAACGGAAACCGCCACCTGATAGGATTCCGTCGCGGGATCTTGCTTCAGCACCGTCAGGATGTCCTTGCGGATGTCTTTGTCGGGGCGGGACACCGGCGTCACCGTAATCCGGTCAATCACCCCGCACACGCCGCGAATGCTCTCGGCGATCTTGACCGCCCGCTCTTGGGCGAGGAGGTTGTCCACCGATCCGGAAAGAGTGGTGATCCCCTGACTGGTGCTCGCGTCAATCGAATCCGGCGGGACACCCTTCTCAATCCGAAGCTCCCTTTCAACGGCGGATGTGATGCCGCTGTCGGTAATCTCCTTGTTCGCAGCCGCCGCTTGTAACCGCGGCAAGACCAAGGTTTGCATTCCCGCCGTAATCAGCAGGATGGCAGACCATCTGCCAATTGCTGCGCCGTGAGGCCGCTCCTTCAATTTTGATGTCTTCATATACTTTGTTTTTATGTTTTCAGTTTGCTACGTGGAGGCGTTGACTGCAATGCTCCGCAAATTCTCGAACCCATTTCGGCCGGCTACCCGAGGGGCTGCGTTTTTCCATGCGCTATCAGCGACTTTCCCGGGCGCCCCGCTATCCAGGGCACGTGCCAGATTTGGACGGCAGTGCTGGCGCTCCGACAGCAGTTCCACCTCGGCCTGAAGCCAGTATTCCAGATCCCGGCCCGTCGGCCGTCCCGCAGCTTTCCAAAGCTGCAGAGCTTTGCGAGCGACCTCGCCGCGACGGAGTTCAACGTACGGTTGCATTTCGATGTTCGTTCTAATGTTCATAGATTCTCTCGACGACCCGACCGACATAAATGTCCTTTCGTATCCTCGAACGCTAAAGGACCTTGAGCCGGTTGATGACGGTTATGGCCCCGCTCTTACGGGCATCGCGGTCTGCCTCGACGAATCCTAGGTAAGTGCCGACGATTCCCGTCAACGTCACCACCCCGCTGTCCACGGTCACTTTGATGTCATTGCGATGGACAAATGCGCTCCAGAAAAACGCGCGCTCGATGTCGCGTTTGAGGTCCGCGTCGCTCTTGAGCGGTGGTGGGCCGAGCGTCTCGTAGTAGTCAGGCTGGCCGTAGTAGAAGTAAGGCTCGGCGGAATGGAAGTAGCGCAGTTCAGGTCCAGCGGCCAGGTGGTTCCGAACAAAAATCACGCCCTTGATGCGTGCGGCCACGTCCTGCGCTTCCGCTTTTTGGGCGGCGTACTCCACGGAACCGCTCAGATAGGCGGCATGATTGACGACCGCCGCTTCGATCCGGGCCCCGTCGAGGGTGGGATCCCATTTGAGCGCCGCCCGGAGGGCCTTCTGGGCGTCGGCATCGTTAGGCAGGTTCATCTCCGGCCGAACCGTCAGCTCATTGTCCACTGACTCAACCCCAACGATGTCGCCGGCATCCTGTTCGGCAGCGGTTCTTGCCTTCACGTATCCGACCGCCCCTTCGAGAATCACCACGCCATCTTCGACGATGACGTTGATCCCATAGCGTGAAGCGCGCGGGTCTTTGCGCAGCGCCGCCGTGACCGCCTCCCGGATCCCCGCAGCCGGCGGAACCGCAGCCTTCCTCCGGCGCTGCAGTTTGTCCGGGGCGGCCGGGTCCACCTTCAGTTCGCTGTCCTGGACGGACTCCACGCCGCGGACCCTGGCATCCACGTTCGCCCGAAATTTTTGGATGACGGTCCCCACCGTGCCGCTCAGCGTCACCTGGCCGTCCTTGACCTCGGCTCGAATCGGGTAATCATGGACCCAAATGTCCCAGTCCAAAGTCGCTTGGACATCGGAAGCGATTTCCGCGTCGGTCCGCGTATCGACGTAATTGATCAGCAGATCATTGCGAATATCCCTGACCCCCCTGACGCCTTCGGCGAGGTATTGGGCCAGTTGGGCCTGCGCCCACGCCCCAACGTTCCCGGTCAAGGCCACCACCTCATCTTTGACGGTCACCTTGACCTGATATGAGTCGGCTGCAGGATCGTTGAACAGCGCCGTCAGAATGTCCTTGCGAATGTCCTCGTCGGGGCGGGATTCGGGCATGACCGAGATCTGATCGGTCACCCCGCGCACGCCCCGCACGCTTTGGGCGATCTTGACCGCGCGCCGCCTGACGAAGAGGTTGTCCACCGAGCCGGAAAGCGTCACGATTCCCTCGCTGCCACGGACGCCAAGCGAGTACGGCTCTAAAAGGCGGTCGAAATGCAAATCCGAATTGACGGCGGATGTGATCGCCCGGTCGGTAATCTCCTGGTTCGCGGCCGCCGCTTGTAACTGCGGCAAGACCAAGGGTTGCATTCCTGCTGCCATCAGCAGGATGGCAAACCATCTGCCGATCGTTGCGCGCTCAGGCCATTCCTTGGACTTTAATGTTTTCATATATGTTTATTCATTGATGCCTCAGCCCGGTGCTGAAATCCTCATACATCAACAGCACATCCGCCCACTGCTTCTCCTCGCGGGCGGTCGCCTCATCACGGTTATTTGTGCCATGCGAATTCATTTGACTCAACCCCAGTGCCGAGGGCGGCCCGCCCTTCGGAAGAGGGAATACCGCCCCTGCTAGCGAATCTTGGGGCCGGCTAACGTGGCCGCGCGGCGTTCACCGGAATTTCCACGGAACCTCGAGGCAACCTTGCGACTCTCTAGTTTACGGGCTTCAGGTTCGTGGTTGGCTGGCGCCGGTGTATCGGCGATTTCGCGTTCCCGGCCTGCCGGGGCGGCGCTAACCGTCGTGAGGCGGCGGTCCTTGCTCGCACGGAGTTCCGACTCGGCCTGCAGCCAGTATTCCAGGTCCCGGCCAACGGGCCGTCCCGCAGCTTCCCAAAGCTGGTAAGCCCGTTGAGCGACCTCATCGCGGCTGACTTTGCTCTGGTTCTGGTTGTGATTCTCCTTATTGGTTGTTGTGTTCATGTTGATAAAATTCGTTGCCCGACCAATCCGCCTGAAACGTGAATCGCGCTACGCGCGCACACGCGTCGAAACTAAAACCGGCCTTCTGACGAGGAAATCCGATCCCCCGTCTCTCGCTCCGACGGGGGATCGGATTGCGCATTTCCATCCGGCCTCGGCCTTCCTCAAGACCTCTGCCCTCACCGCTCCCCACCTCCACGGGCGGAAGCAAAACCACAAGCCTTGTGGCTGCGTCACAATTCAAGGCGCTCATTCCTCAACTCGCGCGCTAAGGCCGGTTCGGCCGCGCTACGGGATCGCTGTGCTTCGGACGCCCAACTCAACGTTCCAACCGTGGTCCTTGCCTGCCAGGGTGATGAGGTCACCAGGACCTCTTCCGCACGCACATACTCGGCCAGCGTCAGTGAACCGCCAGAACGTATGCGACGCAAGCATTCGAGGGCCAGATCGCGGGAGGCTTTCATTCCAGGTTGCCAGGTGAATGCGTCGAGTTGAGCCGCATTTAGCTTAATCCTTCTGTTCATAGTGCCTCATCACGTTGAGGAAACCGGGAGCCGTTCCCGCGGGTTTGCCGCACCCGCATGGAGGCCGTCGGCATTTGCCTCCTGGTACAGCACAGTCGCGATCTCCCGCCTGGTCATGCTCTCCAGCGAAATGTCAACAACCTGTCTGCGTCGTTCTGCGATTTTCACAGATCATTCATAACGCGAATCAGGCCGCTTGGCTATCCGGTGGACTGCTGAAAAAATCTCCTCCAAATGCTGAGACGCTCTAAAATCAATTCCCGTGTTCCGGCCCAACGGACGGCGTATTTGATCAGCACCGGCCTGGTCTTGAGCCGGAGCTTCTCACGGACGTGGAGGCGGTGGGTCTCGACGCTTTTGGTGCTCAGGCATAGCCGCTCGCCGATGTCGCGCATGGTCATGCCATGAACGGCCAAGCCATTGCAACTTGCACGCCCGCGACGGCCGCGATGTGCATTTCGCAACCTGGGCGGGAGGTTTGGATTCGTTCCCTGGAAATGGTTCGGCTAATCATTTTGCAACCTGCGCCGGCCAGAATTCCCAAAGGGCGGTCATTGCTGGCAGGGCGGTTGCGCGTTTTTCGGGGCAGCCACCTGGAGTTGCCTTTCCAGCGCCGGCCATGCCGCGCCGACCATGGCACACCAGATGCTAAGGGTATGGCATGGGCATGAATAGCAAATGGCATTTATGCGACCGGCTCCGCAACTGGAAGTCAGCACCACCATTGTTCACGGGGGGAGTACGCTTGCATTGGCTCGGTGTGGTGCTGGCGCTCGGGCTGGTGGGCTGTGCGCCCGGCGGAGCGCCCATTGAGGAGGCGCAGTACCCGGTGAGAATTGTGGGAGACTGGCAAGGCAAAGTCGGGGGCATGAAAGAGACCATAACCTTCAACGCCGACGGCAAGTTCGTCTCAGAGGTGCGTCCCCAGGGGTTCATCAGCAATACGCTCAGCCAAGGGGTCACTGGCACGATTCGCGGCACGTGGGCCATCAAGAACAAGGTAATCACGCTGAACATCACCAGCGCGGAGGATGAACGGCTGCTGAACAAAGCCGCCTCGAGCACGATCCTGACCTTCATGGGGAACACACTTGTGGTTAAAAGCGCCAGGGGCGAGACGTCAACATTCCTGCGGACCTTGACCCTGTGAACGACACAGCAGCAACGAGTTCATCATAGAGCGTCCGGTGGCGATCAGTGGTGGAGACTCAGTTCTGTTCCAGCCACGCCCGCGCATCGGCGATGTCGGCACGGTCGAAGTAGCAAATCTTTGCCGTCGTGAACGGTTTGCAGAACACGCTCATGCCTTTCTCCCACTTCTTGTCCCCCACCATCGCGAGACGTTCCACGTCCGAAAAATGTTTCAGGTCGAACTTGATGTCGTCCCACAGCGCTCCTCCTTCCCAGCCGTGAAAGTCCGCCATTTCGAACAGCACGCGGATTTTGCCGTTCGTTTTCACAAGGCGCTCGAATTCCGGGACGAAGTGCTGGTAATCTTCATGGGCGAGTTTGCCGCTGACCCGCACTTCCAGTATTTTGCCGCTGTTTTTTTCGGTGAGTTGAATTGCCATAATGTTTCTCCGACATAACACGAATCACGCCGCCTGGCAATCCGGTGGACTGCTGAAAGAATCTCCTCCAAATGCTGAGACCCGCTTAGTCATGTGTAGCGTCAGGGAGGTGGTTTTAACGGGGGTTCGGGAATCGAGCAAACGACCGTGGTTCCGCCTCTATGGGATTTCCGCACGACTAGAGAGCCCCCGAGGACACTGGCCCGGTGGTCCATGATTCGCAGACCCAGGCCCTTGCCCTTGCGCAGGTTGAGCGGGATGCCCGCGCCGTTGTCCCGGACGCTCAGGACAATTCTGTTTTCGCCGGTCTTCAGGCCGATCACGATCTGCCCGGCTTTTCCATGTCTAACCGCATTCCTGACGGCCTCCTGCGCGATCCGATAAAGGTGAATTTGCGCTGCCTGGTCACGAATGTGCGGTGAAGATTCACATCGGAACCGGCAATCGATCCGGAACAGTGCTTTGGTGCGGGAGGCCAGGTCCCGAAGCCCTCCCGCCAGGCCTTCGGCGTGCAACTCCACCGGGAACATTCCGTGAGCCAACTCGCGGGTGTGAGTAATGGCTCGACGTGTCAACTGGCCGATTTCCTTTGCCTGCGCGGCCTCGGCTCGGGAGTCGGCCTGCAACCTCCGTTCCAGGGCCCTGGTCAGAAACTCGACGCTCGTCAGTTGCTGGCACAGATCGTCGTGCAACTCCTGGCCGATCCGCTGGCGTTCCCGGTCGCTGATGGTCAGAATCTCTTTTTCCAATTCCAGGCGCCGGGTGACATCACGGACAAACCAGCGCGTATGAACCAGCTTCCCCTTCTCCCACAAACCGTTCGCATCGACCATGGCGTGCAGGAGCGAGCAGTCTTTGCGGAGGAGCCGCACCAGGTTATCATGCACCGATTCCCTCCAAGCCAAGCGCTCAAGCATGTTGGTCACCACTTCCGGGTCGGCGCAAAACTCAACCAACTGCCGTCCAAAGAGCTCTTCGCCGCGACGACCGAGCATGGCCACTTGGGCTTGGTTCACCCGTAGAATCCGACCGTCGGGCGCCACCCAAAGCAATCCCAAGGGCGCCTCGGCGAAAAAGTCAGTCAGGGCCTGCTCGCTCTGGCGAATGGCTCCCTCCGCCCATTTCTGGCGAGAGATGTCCCGCAAAATGGCCGAGATCCCGACGATTTTCCCGCTGGCGTCTTTGATGGGTGAACTCAGGGATGAAACAGGAATTTGCCGGCCATCCTTGGCGACCCTCACCGTGTCGTAATGTGCGACCCGCTCTCCTTGCTCAATCCTCCGCCGAATCTGGTGCGCTTCATCCCGACGATCAGGGGGAACGAGCACGGTGAAGGGATGCCCCACGATTTCGGGAGCGGAGTAGCCGAACAGTCGCTCTGCGCCCTCATTCCAGGTGGTGACGGTGTCATCCAGGTTCCGGCTGATAATCGCGTCGTGCGAGGACTCCACGATGGCGGCGAGTCTGGCCTTCATGTCGGCCTCGAGTCTGGCCCGCTCCGTCTCAGCCTGGCGGCGTTTGGTCACGTCGCTCAGCGCCACCAGGCACTGCGCCGGCTGGCCCTGCCCGGCGGTCTCCAGGATGGTCTCCAGCCGGCCGCTGAACGCCGCCCCGTCGGGCCGGTGCATTGCCAGTTCGCAGGCCTGCTGGCCGGGGGTGGTGAAGACCCGCTGGCAGTGCAGGTAGAAGTCGTCCTGCGATTCGGCCGCCACGAAGCGCGAGAGTTTTGTCTTCAGCAACGCCTGGCGGTCGAGGCCCAGCAGGCGGGCAGCAGTCAAATTGGCCTCGCGGATGACGCCCTCGGCGTCGAGGGTCAGGTAGCCGACCGGCGCGAGGTCGTAGAGCCGGGCGAAGCGCTCACGGGAGTTCTCCAGGTCGAGCTGGACCCGGCGCAGTTCCTCGTTCTGCATTTCCAGTTCCGCCTGATGAACGCGCAACTCGTGAACCAGGTTCTGCGTGCCCTCGACGGACGCCCGGGAAAACGCCTGCGGCGATTTCTTAAGCAGCGCCGCAGCCTGCCGGCGCAACCGCCCCGGCGGTCCCGGCTCGCGCGTCTTTTTCTTTGCCTCAGTCATGGGCTTGTCTCGTGACAGTACAACGGGTGCTTCAAGCCGTCAGTTCATTTCTTGACGTCTTTCTTCACGCTCGGGGATTGGCCGCGCGACTCCGTCACGTCTTCCATCGCCAGGAGGATGCGACCTCGTTGCGCTGGAGGTTGCCCCAGACGGCGAGCGTTGAGCAGCATGACCCGCCGGCCCATGCCGGGAAAATCGTGCTCCACTTCAAAATCCTTGAACGTGCTGTGCTTCGGCAAGACCTTTTCGAGCAACTGGCGCAGTTTGGGAATATCCCACTGTCCGTTGCCCAGTTCGTAAATGAGCCGACGCTCGGTTTCCGCCGCGCTCACTTTGAACAGGCGGCAAAACGCGCGATTGGCGGAGACCACGCGCAAATCCGGGTCCAATACCAGCAGCGGCTCGCGTACGGTGGCCACGATGCTTTCGGCGTAGGCGTGGCTTTGCTCGGCGGCTTGCTCGGCCCGTTTGGTGCGCGTGATGTCCACCAGCGTGATGACCAGCCCGTCAATCACGTTCTCCGTCGTGCGATAAGGCAGGATGCGCACCAACCGCCAGCCCCCTTCCCGGGTCGGCACTTCCGTTTCGCGCGCCGCCAGCGTGCGCAACACCTCCGTGGCGTCGGCCACCAGTCGATCGTAGTTCAAGTTGGAAACCAGGTCGGCGATAGGCCGGCCCACGTCGGTGGGAATAAGGTTGAACACCTTCCGGGCCTCCTCGGTGAAGCGCCGGATCTTCAGATGGCCGTCGAGGAACACGGTGGCAATGGCGGTGCTGTTGAGCAGATTCTGCATGTCGTCATTGGCCTGGGAAAAGGCTTCCACCTTGCTTTGCAGTTGGGCGTTGACGGTCTGCAGTTCCTCGTTGAGCGACTGCATCTCCTCTTTCGACGTTTCCAGTTCCTCGTTGGTGCTTTGCAATTCCTCGTTACTGGACTGCAACTCCTCGTTGCTGGATTTGAGTTCCTCGTTCGTGGTCTGCAATTCCTCGACCGTGTTTTGCAGCGATTCCTTGGCGAACAGGAGTTCCTGCTCCAGCTCGTCCACACGGCCCAGCGGCAGAATGGCGGCGGGGGACTTCTTCCGTTGCGCCGTCCGTCCGCTCGCAACCCGCGCGGGCCGGAACGTCACGAGAAACAAGCCGCGAATGGATTCCGGCTCGGTAATCCGGCTCACGGCCACGTCCACCAGAGTGAAACTGCCGTTGGTTTTCACGCGCGCGCCTTCCAACACGACTTCGGATTTCTGCCCAGCCGCGCGGCGCAAGGCCGCGGCCAGCGCGAGCCGCAAACCTTCACGCGCCATTTCTATCACGTTGTTGCGCGGCTGCCCCGACACTGGCTCCAGATAACTGCCCGTCCGTCCGTGGATGAAACTGATGTCGCCCCGCTCATTGGCGATGACGCTGACTGGCGCAAAGCGATCCAAAAGCAGCCTGTCAAACACCGCGGACAGCCGCGGCTCTGGCGCGGATGCGACCACCTCGACGGCGGCCGCATGGCTGGGACCCATTTCAACCGCGCCGGTGGTGGACTCCAATGGGGCTTGAAGCGCCAGCGCCCGGCCCGTGCGCCGGAAGATTTTCGCCTTCTTGTCCACCACCTCGAAATGGTCGCGCAACTCGCCGATGCTCTCGGACGGCCCCAGGAACAGCAACCCGTCCGGCTTCAGAGCGTAATGGAAGAGCGACAACAGCCGCTGTTGCAGCGGGGCGTTCAAGTAGATGAGCAGGTTCCGGCAGGAGATGATGTCGAGTTTCGTGAAGGGCGGGTCCTTGCAGACGTTCTGCGGCGCGAAGATGACCAGTTCCCGGATTTCCTTCTTGAGCCGATAGTGGCTGTCTTCCTTGGTGAAGAACCGTGCCAGCCGTTCGCGTGACACGTTCATGGCGATGCCGTCCGGGTAAACACCGATGCGGGCGGCGTCAATCGCTTGGCTGTCCAGATCGGTCCCGAAAACCTGAAAGACGAAACGCTTTTTCAGCCGCTCCGCGCGTTCGCGCAGGAGGATGGCCAGCGAATACGCTTCCTCGCCAGACGAACAGCCAGGCACCCATACGCGCACCACCGCGTCGTCCGGCCTGGCTTCGAGCAACCCCTTCAACACCGTTTTGCCCAGCGCCTCGAAGACGTCCGGGTCGCGGAAGAAACTTGTCACACCGATGAGCAGCTCCTTGAACAGCAGGTCCAGTTCGTGCGGATTGTCCTGTAAGACACTCAAATACTGCTGTGGACCTTTGAGTTGGTGGAGGTTCATCCGCCGTTCGATGCGGCGGCGGATGGTGGTCGGTTTGTAGGCGGAAAAATCGTGGCCCGTACGGTTGCGAAGCAGGACGAGGATCTTTAGCACCGGCTCGGGCAGCGCGGCGTCCGCGGTCGCGTGCGGCCCCGGCGGCGCCATATAGGGGCCTTTGGCATAAAGCACCAGGCGTTGTGGCAGTTGGCCGGCAGGCAGCACGTAATCCACCAAGCCCGTGGCAATGGCGCTACGCGGCATGCCGGGATACTTGGCCGACTCGGGCTCCTGGGCCATCGTCATGCCGCCGACGCCCTTGATCGCCTTGACGCCGAGCGTGCCGTCGCTGGCCGTGCCGGACAGGATGATGCCCACCGCTCGCTCGCGCTGATCCTCCGCCAGCGAGCGGAAAAAATAATCAATCGGCAACCGCACGGCGGGCGACTCCGGGCAATCCATGAGCTGCAATTTGCCGTTGAGCATGGCCAGATAGCCTTCCGGCCGCGCCACGTAAATGCAGTTCGGCTTCACGCGCAGATTGTCGCTGGCCTCCTCCACCGGCATCGCCGCGCACTTGCGCAGCAACTCCGGCAGCAAACTGGTGTGGCCGGGATGCTGGTGCGTCACCACCACGAACGCCATCCCGCCGTCCGGCGGTGTCTGTTTGAAGAACTCCTCCAGGGCCTCCAGTCCGCCCGCCGAGGCCCCAAGGCCGACGATAGGAAAGGCCCTGCCGGGCGCCACCGTTGGTGCCGTCGACGCGGCGGGAGACAATGCAGGCTTGTGGTTCCCTTGAGCTTTGCCGGTCTTCGTTCCGGCCCTGCCACTCTCGGCGGCTATCCTCGCGAGGTTGCTGGCCCCAGCTTTCTTCCGCGCCCTCTTCCTGTTTGGCATAATGGTGATTGGCGAATTGTGCGTAAAGCGTGAGCGAGGGTCGAGAACAAAGAAGGCATCCCGGCCGAATATCGCGGCCTTCATCGATGATGCAAAACACCTTGCCGCAAGCACTCGCCTGGCGACCACGAGGTCGCGCACGGACGCGCGATTAACTGAGCGTTCAACCGGATTCACCGGGCACCAGGGAGCTTACGCTGACGCAAATCCGCCCGCCAAACCGCGCGCCATCCTCCCGGCTCTCCTTCCGTGCCTTCGGGACCTCACAATTGCCTCTGGGCGGCTTACTTCCGGCGCATGATGAACCAAGCGGCGATGCTCATGCCTATGAGATTGAGCACCACCAAAACGGCTAAAACAACCCGGATATTAACGGCAGCAAGCATGGTCAGGCCTGAAACCACCTCAAAGTAGCGCGTCTGCCAATTCCGCCATATGCGCCCCCTGCATCGACTCTGATTTCACTGCGTTTTCTTCAGTTTTCAGACGCGTCAACAGTTTAATCTTAGTGCATGGGCCACCGAAGTAAAATGAAAAATGGACCTCTGGTTTGTACCACAGGGCGCGTTCAAGATTGATTCAAGAAGATGGTCTTTGGCGGCCTGAAGCTTGAGGGGCTTATGGGACGGAATCCAGGGTCCATGTGGCCGCAAGCCGATTCCTGACAGGTTGGCTACCCTGAGGCTCCGCGATTGTCGGTTCGAGGCCCATATTGCCCGGACACGGCAGACGGGCGGCGGAGGCGCGCGGCAGTGCGTGCCCGGCCAGTGCTTACATGGGCGGATACCCCAACGGGGGGGGTTGCAAACTTGTAATCTCCTGGACACCGCGCGGCAACACGGCAGTGGTCTATTATCGACAGAAACGAACGCGACGAGCGCGTGTCAACCGCCCAGACGCACGACAACAAATACAAATCAACATTCACCCATGAATGTCAAAGATCATTCCAATGATGGTGATTCCGCGTTGGCGGGAGCGGCGCGGCAGGGCGATACGGCGGCCTTCGAGGAGTTGGTGGCTCGGTATCGCGACAGGATTTACGCCCGCGCCCTCAGCATGGTGCGAAACCAAGAAGAAGCGATCGATCTTTCTCAGGAAGCTTGGATAAAGGGCTGGCAGCGCCTGCCGCAGTTCCTGGGAGAGTCGAGTTTCGCCACTTGGATAACGCGCATTGTAATCAACCTTTGCCTGGACCACCTGCGCAAACAGAAGCGGCAGCACATGGAGTCCATCGACGAACTGAACGCCCAATCCGGCGGGGTCGAACGCCAGATGCCGGTCGTGGCCGTCAACCCGACGGCCCGGATCGAGCGCGCCGAGTTGCGCCAGTGCATCGACCAGGCCCTCAGCCGATTGCCTTATGAGCAGCGCACCGTCCTTGTGCTGCGTGAATTCGAGCAGATGGACTATAAAGAGATCGCCAAGACCATGGGCTGTTCGAGAGGCACCGTGATGTCGCGGCTCTTTTATGCCCGCCGCAAAATGGCCGCCCTGTTGGCCGGCCTGAGGAAAGAACAAGATCCGCAAGATCTGCGCAGCCCCTTTACTCTGGGCGCTGATATGGTTGTTCAGCCGATCTGAGCGAGGGCCTGCGGCATTCCCGGGCGGTTCGGCTGCTGCGCCAAGGAGTCGAGATGAAGCCCATTGGGTTCACTGCTATCTCACGCCACTTCCTGCGACAACCCCAACGGGGTGGGTTGCAAACTTGTAATCTCCGGGAAAGCGCGTGGCAACGCGGCGGTGGTCTGTTATTGGCAGAAACGAAGGCGACGAGCGTCGGTCAACCGCTCAGTCGCACGACAACAAACACAAATCAACACTCAACAGTCAAAGTTTTATGAAATCAAAGCTGCTCCTGCGCCCAGCCATTGCCGCGCTGGCGTCTCTTGTTCTTGCCGGCTTCGTCACGGCGGCTGCCTTGGGAAGCCGAACGGTCTCGTTCGCAGCGGAGGCGAACGACCCGACCGACCGCAACATCACGCGACTCACCGCCAGCCTGCTGGAGCATTCCCAATTCTCGCACCACCGGCTCGATGACGAACTGGCGGCGAAATTCCTCGACCGCTACCTCGAGGCACTTGACCCGGCCCACCTGCTGTTTCTTCAGTCGGATGCGCAGGAGTTCGACGCCTTCCGTTCGCGCCTGGCCGATATGACCCGCCGCGAGGGCGACATCACTCCTGCGCGCGCCATCTTCCAGCGTTATTTGGAACGGCTGGACCAGCGCGTCGGGTATGTCACGAACCTGCTGCATAGCGAGAAGTTCGATTTTACCGGGCACAACACTTACTGGTTCGACCGCGAGAAAGCTGCGCCCCCGCAGGACCTTGAGGCCGCCCGTGAACTTTGGCGGCAAAACCTCCGCGCTGAGTATCTGCAGGAAAAGCTCGCGGGCAAGAAATCCGCCGACATCGTTATGGCCCTCACGCGTCGCTACACCCGCCTGTTGCAGACCATGAGAAAACTCACCCCTGACGAAGTGCTCGAAGTGTATCTCAATGCTTTGGCGCACGTGTATGACCCGCACTCGGATTACCTGGGGCGCGCCCAGATGGACGACTTCTCCATCGCCATGAACCTGTCCCTGTTCGGCATCGGTGCGACACTCCGGGCGGAGGACGGCTATTGCAACATCTACGACCTCGTGCCCGGCGGCCCGGCGGCCCGGAGCGGGTTGCTCAAACCGGGCGACCGCATTGTTGCGGTCGGGCAAGGGGATCAGAAGCCCGTGGACATCGTGGACATGCCGCTGCCCGATGCGGTGAAATTGATTCGCGGCCCGAAAGGCACGCGAGTTCGCCTGACGCTCATTCCCGCCTCTGCCGGTGATGAGTCCGCGCGCAAGACCATCACCCTCGTGCGCGACGAGGTCAAACTGGAGGACCAGCTGGCCAAGGCGCGCATCGTGGACTTGCCACAGAAGGACGGTGTCACGCTGCGCTTGGGCCTCATTGACCTCCCCTCCTTCTATCGGGGTGACGACGGGCCGACGGGGACCACGCGCATCAGCGCCACGGCCGACGTGGCGAAGCTCATCCGCAAACTGGAGGCCGAACACATCCAAGGCCTCATCCTGGACTTGCGGCACAACGGCGGCGGTTCCCTGGAAGAAGCGATCACCCTCACCGGTTTGTTTATCCGTGAAGGACCGGTCGTGCAGACCCGCGAGCGGGACGGACGCACCGACGTCGGAGCGGACACCGATGCTTCGGAGCTTTACGATGGACCGCTGATCGTGCTCACAAGCCGGTTCAGCGCGTCGGCGTCGGAGATTCTGGCCGGGGCGTTGGAGGACTACGGCCGGGCTTTAATCGTGGGAGACAAATCAACTTTTGGAAAAGGCACCGTGCAATCGGTCGTTCCGCTGGCGAGGTTAATGGACCAGAACCATCTCGCCCACTCCGTTGACCCCGGCGCGCTCAAAGTCACCATTCGGAAGTTCTATCGTCCGAGCGGCGCCTCCACTCAACTCAAGGGAGTGGCGGCCGACATCGCGCTGCCGTCCCTGAGCGACGCTGCCGATGTGGGCGAAGCCGAACTGAAGGATCCGTTGCCGTGGGACCGTGTTCCTCCGTCTGACTTCGCCCGGGAGGACTACGTCAGCCGCTTCCGGCACGAACTTCAGGCCCGGTCCGCCGCGCGCGTGGCCGGAGACAAGGACTTCGCCTATCTCCAGGAGGACATCGCGCAACTGAAGAACCGCCTCGCCACCAAAAGGGTTTCCTTGAACGAAGCGGATCGCCGCCAGGAAAAAGAAGAAGCCAAGGCGCGCGAAGAAACCCGGAGCCGGGAATGTGTCGCCCGCAAGGAAAGCCAGCCGACAAGCTACGAAATCACGCTCAAAAATGCGGATACCCCGGGCTTGCCCGCGCCGGCACCCACGGTAAGTTCGCTGGTGGCCAAATTGCCTGAGTCCCCCGCTGACGCAACTGAGGGGGCCGAGGCAAGTCTTCCGCAAGGTGATCCTGTCCTCCGGGAGTCTGAGCGTATCCTGGCTGACTACGTGGCAATGCTGCACCGCACTCCGTCGGTGGCTATGGCAGCGCATTGACATGGAAGATCAGGTGGCCCGCCCGGGCACAGAGAGTCAACGAAAGACACATTATCCGGGTAAAAGCGTCAACCCTCGGCCGCCCCACCAGGCCCAGTGCCTTGCACACTTGTAATCTGTCAGCAAGGCGCCTGTCAGGTTGGTGTGGTCTATTTCTATCAGAAAGCGGCAGTGCGCCGCGACACAAACCACCACAGAAAGAGTAATACATATATGAAACAGACATCCTCTCATCCGTTCTCCTGGCGGCGCGCGGCGCTGCTCGGGAGCACTGCATCGTTGCTAGTCGCCGTACTGGCGTTCACGCCGGGGGCAAACACGAAGGACAATTCGAAGGCTGCCCCCGTGCGCCTGGAAGTCAACGACTCGCCCGTCGCGCGGGATGGCAAGTTCACCTCGAGCTTTGCGCCCGTGGTGAAAAAGGTCTCCCCGAGCGTGGTCAAAGTTATGGTCACCGCCAAAGTGAAACCGACCGCCCTGTCCGGCCGCGACATGCCCGACCTGCGCCGCTTCTTTGGCGAAGGGGAGAACGGGCCGGATTCGTCGCGCCAGTTCGGTGCCCCAAACCAACACGGTGTCGGCAGTGGCGTCATCGTCACCAAGGATGGTTACATTCTCACCAACAACCATGTCGTGGAGAGTGCCGACGACATCAAGGTTGCGCTGAACGATGGCCGTGAGTTTTCCGCCAGGGTCATCGGCCGCGACCCGCAGACAGACATCGCAGTGCTGAAAATTGACGCGCACGGCCTGCCGTTCCTCACCATGGCCGACAGCGACAAGATCGAGGTGGGTGACGTGGTGCTCGCCGTCGGCAACCCGTTCGGCATCGGCCAGACCGTCACCACCGGCATCATCAGCGCCAAGGGGCGCGCCACGCTGGGTCTCGATTACGAGGATTTCATCCAGACCGATGCGGCCATCAACCCTGGCAATTCCGGCGGCGCGCTCGTGGATACCGAGGGCCGGCTCATCGGCATCAACACCGCCATTCTCAGCGAGAGCGGCGGCAATCAAGGCATCGGGTTTGCCGTGCCGGCGAATCTTGCGCGCTGGGTCATGGACGGTCTCGTGCAGAACGGACGCGTCGAGCGTGGTTTCCTCGGTGTGAACATTCAGGATCTCACGCCCGATCTCGCAAAACAGTTCAAGCTTGACCACGACAACGGCGCGCTGGTGTCGGAAGTCGCGCCCCAAAGTCCCGCCGGCAAGGCTGGCTTGATGAGCGGCGACGTGATCGTGGAATTCAATGGCAAGCCGGTGACCGACAGCCGTCACTTGAAGTTGCAGGTTGGTGCGACGATGCCCGGTTCGGCCGTATCGCTGAAAATCCTGCGCGACGGCGCAAGCAAGACTCTCCAAGTCACAGTCAAGGAATTGCCCGGCGACAAACTCGCGAAGGCTTCTTCGACCCCCGAGAAGGCCGAGGACGCACTTCATGGCGTCGCCGTGACCGAGCTCGACCGTGCCAGCCGCGCAGAACTCAATGTGCCCGAGCGCGTCAACGGCGCGCTCATCTCACAAGTTGAGCCCGACTCCGCCGCGTATGAAGCCGGCCTGCGCGGAGGCGACGTGATCACCGAGATCAACCGCAAGCCCGTAAGAAACGCCGAGCAAGCGGTCGCCGCATGCGAAAAGCCGGCGGACAAACAGACGTTGGTCAAAGTCTGGAGTCACGGCGGCAGCCGCTATGTCGTCGTGGACGAGACTAAGGCCAGTTGAAACTGCTGACGATCTCTTCGCCCTCCTGTCGCATGAGCCAGGAGGGCGAACCCTTTTAAAGATTTCTTTGCGCGAAAGCCTCAGATACTCTCGCGCCACTTGAATTATGCGCGTGCTTGTAGTTGAAGATGACAGCAAGATCGCCTCGTTCGTCGTCAACGGGCTGAAGCAAAACGGCTTCGCCGTGGACCATGCGCCCGATGGTGAAGAAGGTCTCGAGCTGGCGCAGGCGGTCAGTTACGACGCAGCGGTGCTGGACATCATGCTGCCGAAACTCGACGGGCTTTCGTTGCTGCGCCAGTTGCGCCAGGACAAAATCCTCACTCCGGTGCTCATCCTCAGCGCCAAAGCCAGTGTGGACGACCGCGTGAAAGGCTTGCAGGCGGGCGGCGACGATTATCTCACCAAGCCGTTCGCGTTTTCCGAGTTGCTCGCGCGCGTGCAGGCACTCGTTCGCCGCGCCACGCACACCGCCGAGCCGACAAAACTCTCGGCGGGCGGCCTCACGATGGATTTGCTCACGCGCGAGGTCGCGCGCAGCGGGCAAAAGATGGAACTCCAATCCCGCGAGTTCGCTCTGCTCGAATTACTCCTCCGCCATCCCGGTCGCGCCATCACCAAGACCATGATTTTGGAGCAGGTTTGGGATTACAGCTTCGACCCGCAAACCAACGTCGTGGACGTGCTCGTCCACAGGCTGCGCGCGAAGGTGGACAAGGGGTTTCCCGAGAAACTCATCCAGACCATCCGCGGAGTCGGCTATGTTCTCAAACCCGCTTGAACGGCTGGCCCGCAGCTTCACTTTTCGACTGAGCCTCGGCTACGCGGCGCTGTTCACGCTCAGTGCGGTGATCCTCTTTGGCCTTCTTTATCTCCTGCTGGCTTCAACGCTGCAAAGCAAGGACCGCGAAGTCATTGAAGCCCGGCTTAGGGAATGTGCCGCGGTCTATGACAACGGCGGTCTCGCTGGGTTGCAGGACCTCGTACGGCGCAGCCGCGATTCGGACAAGGACAAGTCCTTCTTCGTACGCCTGGCAGGACAACTTGGCAGTGTGTTGTTACTGGCTGCTCCAGACGATTGGGTTCAGTTCGACACCTCGGCGCTCGACCGTGGCGGCGACATGTCGCGACTCATCTGGTTGCGCATTCCGAAAGACGAGGAACGCGACTTCACCATCGCCGCGATGCGGTTGCCCGACGGGTCGGTCTTGCAAGTCGGCCGCAGCACGAATAATCGCAAGACCCTCCTCCAGCCGTTTCGCCGCGACTTCCTGATTGTAATGACACCCACCCTGCTGCTCGGTGTGCTCGGCGGCGCCTTCTTTGCCCATCGCGCGACCAAGCCCGTGCGCGAAGTCGTGGCCACAGCGCGCGCCATCATTGACACGGGCAACCTGTCCGCCCGCGTCCCCGCCAGCCTCCGCCAGACCGAACTGGAGGAGCTGGCCCGCCAGTTCAACCGCGTGCTCGACAAAAACCAGGCACTTATCCAGGGCATGCGCGAAGCGTTGGACAACGTTGCCCACGACCTCCGCACGCCTCTTACCCGCCTGCGCGGCACCGCGGAAGTCGCCGTGCAAGCGACGCCCGATCCCGCCGCGCGCGAAGCCTTGGCGGATTGCGTCGAGGAATCCGACCGCGTCCTCACCATGCTCACCGCGCTCATGGACATCACCGAAGCCGAGGCTGGCGTGATGAAGCTACACCTGGAAAAGACTTCTATCGCCTCGCTGCTGAAAAACGTCGTCGAACTCTACGACCTCGTCGCCGAGGAAAAGCGCATCACCATCACCACCGACTTCACCGCGCCGTGCGAAGCCGTTGTAGACGCGACACGCATGCGCCAGGCCTTCGCCAACCTCCTCGACAACGCGCTCAAGTATACGCCGGAGGGCGGCAGCGTCCGCCTCTCCTGTGCCGTTGAACTCGGTCGAGTCACCGTGCGGGTGCGCGACACCGGCATGGGCATCCCGCCAGACGAGCAACCGCGCATCTGGGAGCGTCTCTACCGCGGCGACAAGAGCCGTTCGCAACGCGGACTCGGCCTGGGATTGAGCCTGGTGAAAGCCATCGTTGAAGCCCACCACGGCGAAGTGTCGGTCCACAGTCAGCCGGGCGAAGGTTCGGAGTTCGCGGTCGCCATTTCGCAGTCTGGTCCCCTGGCATGACGATTTGTCTTCCGCGTGAATGTCTTTGGGATTCCCAACCCAAGACACGCCGACTAACCTGGCGGACATGAAGCCGATCCGGTGGCTGGCCGGGCAGTGGAACAAACTCAAGGGCATTGAGGACTCACCGCGCGCCGTGGCGGTGGGTGTCGCGGCGGGAATCTTCTTTGGGTTTACGCCCTTGGTGGGTTTGAAGACGCTGCTCGCCATCGGCGCGGCCTGGTTATTGCGCGGAAACCGCCTGGCTGCGGCTGTCGCCGTGACCTTGCACGATATTGTTCTCCCATTAATGCCGGTGTTGTTGCGTTGGGAATACGACCTGGGTTACTGGGTATTGAGCCATCCTCACGAAAGTCCGCCCTCGATCGATCTGGCGCTTCGACTGCACAGGAGCGCCTGGCTGCACTGGTCCACCTTTTTGACGGTTGGTCGCCCGGTGCTGCTCGGTTCGTTGTTTCTCAGCACGCTAGCCTGCGCCGTGTCGTTCTTTGTAATGCGAGCCTTCCTTGAACGAAGGCAACGTCGCCGCCGGAGGGCGCGCGCGCCGACAACTCATCAACACCCTGCAACGCAGGACCCGCCCTAAAAGATTCGGGAGCGCAGCCCGTGGCGGCTGGCACGGCCAGCCATCACCGCGATATGGCAACTACAAGAGCGCCGCGATGCACTATGCCACAGCAGTCTGCGCTCCCGAAATTCATTTTGCCTTGGCCAACAAGGACTGCCCGTCTTTGTCCAACTCGCGAATGTCAGGGAAGCCAAGGTCGTGAAGACCAGGCTCGATCTTATTGAGGGCGGCTGCTGAATTGCGGCACGAGGAGCCCGAGATCTGCGCGCGCCGCCCAGCCGGAGCGGCCCGCCGAGGCTTGCACGAGCGCGAAGTCCTGGTGCTCCGCGCGCACCCTCACGGTCTCGCCTTCGCGCAACTTGAACGCCGGTCCAGCAAACGAGACTGGCGAGGTGCGGACGGGTGCTTCGCGAGCGATGACGACGGCTTCGTGTACTCTCGGCAACATCGTGATCGCGCTGCCGATGCCGGTGGCGACGAGCAACGCGCCCACGAAGGTCAACGCGCGGAAGGCCAGGCGCCGCTGCGGATGCAGGCGCACAAGAAGCATGCACATGCCCGCGAGCACCAGGCCGAAGCTTCCGAGCCAGGCAAACGTGTTCGGACAGGCGCAGGTCAAGCTGCGGCTGAACCAGTCCTCAGGCGCGTCCGGCAGGCCGGCCTTCCCGCGCACGAGGCGAAGGTTTGCCGCAATGTCGGCATCGTTAGGCGCGAGCAGACGGGCACGTTCGTAATCCAGAATGGCCAGGCCGGGTTTGCCGGCGCGGGCGTAGGCGTTGGCTTGATTAAAGAGCGCCACGGCGGAGTAGCCGCTCGTCGCAATACTGCTCTCTCTCGGTTGTCCGTCGGTCACCGCCTGTGCCGTGACGAGCCAGATCGGAAGCGTCATTGCAGCCTCGAGTGCGGCGCAGAGTGACCGGGTGAATCCGCCACGCCTTCGTAGGTGCGGTTTCGGCGGCTTTAAGCAGCGTTTCCCGCAGGTTTCGCAACTCACTCGGTCGAGCAGTGTTCGCGTGACCTTCATTTTGCCTGCCTCCACGAGTCGCGTCAGAATCTGGAACAATCTCATAATGCCTCCGTATGGTTAAGTTGGCCGCGGACGGTTTCCTTCCACTGCTGGAAATCCCCCGTGCTCAGGTGTTGTCCGGAATAGGCGGCCTGATCCGCGAGGGCGAAGATGCGGCGCATTTCTGCGCCGTCGCCGTTCAGGCGCGCGTCAATTTCCGCAATGGTGATCGAGGCAGGCACGACGTGCCAGCGCGTGGCCAGCCTCTGCTGCAACGCGGCGCGCGCACATTGGAAAAAGCGGGCGGCATCGCCCGCGATGGACGCAGCCTCCATCCCGGCCAGGCAACTTGCGATCGCGCAGGATGCCTCTCGCCTTCGCGCGCCGTCGGCATCATTCGCGCGCCGTTCACGGCGCCGCAAGAAGATCAAACTGCCGGCGAAACAAAGAACCATCGCGCTCTGACTGCCGACAAACCACGCCTGAAAATAGAGCGGCCGCAAGGTCGCAACCGTGCCGCCGGTTTCGACGTGGTCCGGGCACAGTCCATCGCGGGGCGGTTTGCTTGCCGGAATTGGGCCTGCGTTCGACGCGTGGGCAGCGGTCATAGCCATGCTGCCAACGGGAGTAGTTGAAACCTCAACGCCCAATGGCGCAGTCAGTTTGGTTTCGTATCGGCGGGTGCCAGGATTGAAAAAGCTGAATGCCAGCGCGGGCACGGTTTGCCTGCCCGGCTGCATCGGGATGACGGCTTGCTCAAAATCCTTTTCGCCGCTGTAACCGGCGCTGTCGGCCGGCTCGAACTTCGCCGTCGGCTTGTAGGTCTTCCAGCCGTCCACCTCGCCGAGCATCGCGCTGTTGACACGGTCAAAATTCCCCGTGCCGGTCACTTTCAACCGGAGCGTGAGCGGGTCGCCGGCGCCGGTCTTGGCGGCCGACAGTTCGCTGCCGACCTCGAACCTTCCAACCGCGCCGCTGAAGCCGGCCGGCCGGCCTTCGGTGGGCAAAGGAAAAACCTTGAGCGCGTCCGGCTCGCTTGCCACGGTGATCTGCTTCTCGGTCGTGCCGCCGAAGAAACTTTGGAAGAACGAATCGTTGAAAACGTCGTCGAACAGCGAATCATCAAAAACTCCTCCCGGCATTCGCGCCCGCCGCTGAGGGGCGGTGCGCATCCGCACGGTGAGTGGCGTTTCGACGGCGAGCGAGAAATCGCCTGGCTTCACGGCCGCCAAGGCGCTATGCCAGGTCAGCACCGTGTAAGGCTTACCCTCGACAACCTCCTGCGTCTGCTCGGGCTGGGATGATAGTTTGTTCAGCGTGAAGGCCTCACCGTTCAGCGTCGGCAGACCATTGAGCGACGCCTCCAAGCCAAGGCGCAGCCCCACCTGGATTTCCGCCGGCACGGTTTCACCCACATACAATTCGCGCCTCGGCAACAGCAGCCGCACGAACGCCGAGCCGTCCTGCGTCAAGCGCGTTTCCCCGGCGGACAATCCGCTCCTGGCGGGCGGCGGCAGGCTGGACGCGCGGGGGTTGTTGCCAGCCGCCGCGCCGCTGCCTCCGTTGGCAGGTTGGACATGCAACACGACCGGCTGCGACCCGCGGCTGAGGGCCGGGATGGTGAATGTGCCTGCGCGTTGCGGAATTACCTCGTAGATCACCGAGGCGGTCGATGTGGCAACGCCGTTGATGGATTTATACTGGCTTGATTGGCCGGCGGCCACGAACTCCAACCCCGGCACGGCAGGTGGTGCGACCGGGTCATGCCTGCTGCCGGAAACCGTGATCGTGAGGTGCGCGGAATCACCGAGCGCAATATCGGCGCGGTCAAGTTGCGCGGTGAAGGCGGGCGGCGCAGCGGACGCGGGGGCGGCGAGGGCGACGGCGGCCACGAACACGGCGACGATCGCACGGAAACGAGATAAGTTTGGTTTCATATCACCAATCCTTGATGGGTTGATCCGGTCGCTTGTCGTCGTTACCGCTACGCGCGACTGGTGCTGCCGGAAGGCGGCGTGCTTCGCCTTTCACCGAGTCGAGGAGCGCGCGCGCCTCCTCTTTGCTCATCTGGCCGGGCTCGCGCTGCGAGTCGGCGGCCTGCGCGGCTTCGTCCTTGCGCTGGTCCGCGCCAGCCTGGGCTTGAGCGCCGCCTTGCGGCTGACCGTTGGCAGGCTTGGGCTGCTGTCCCTGTTGATCGGGCTGCTTTTGCTGGTCCGGTTTTGAGCCGCTGTTGGCTTGTGGCGGATCCTTCTGTTGGCCGGGCCTGGAATCCGCGCCGGATTTCTCGTCTTTGTTTTCCTGGTTCTTCGCTTGGGAGCTTTGACCCGATTGATTCCGCTGATCTGACTTTTGGTCTTTGTTCTGTTGGTTCTTCTGGTTGGGATTCTGTCCGGCCTGGTTCTGTTGATTCTTGTCTTTTTGATCCTGCTTTTGATCCTGCTTTTGGTTCTGCTGGTTCTGTTGCTGTTGTTTTTGCTCCTGCTTCTTCTTCAATTCCTCCAGTTTTCGCTGAACCAGGTCGCGGTTGTATGTGGCGTCGGCGTCATGGGGGCGGAGTTGCAGGGCGGCGTCATACGTTTTCACCGCCTGCTCCCAGGTCTGAATGGTTTGCTGCGGGTTGCTCGGCTCGGTCTTCTGGCCGCTGCGATAAAGCGTGTTGCCGAGGTCGTAATAAGCGTCCTCCTGCGCGGCAAGGCGCTTGGGATCGGCGGACGGTTCGCCGCCGAGCGATTTCTGAAACGCCTCGGCTGCCTGCGGGAACCGGCCCGCCTTGTAAGCCGCCGTGCCGGCGTTGAATTGCAGATCGGGTTTCCTGGGGTCGCGTTGCGCGGCGGCGGCATACTCGCGTTGAGCCGTGGCGAAATCGCCCCTCTGGTAGGCCTTTTCGGCGGTCGCGGTGGAGGCCTGCGCGTGATTGAACGGCAGGAACAACATTGCACCGAGCATTGCCGCCGCGGGGTGCCCAATGAGGTGCGGCCGCGTTGTTCCCGCCGCCGCCAGCGCTTGGTTCTTCCGCGCGATGCGCCGCCGTGTGCCGATGAGCAGGCTCGCGAGCAGCAAGGCAAGTGATCCCGCCAGCGGCCACTGGAACCGTTCCGTGTAAACCCGTTGCCGCCGCGACGCGAGATCGCGTTTGGCCAGCGGCGCCAGGGCTTGCCGGTAAATGGTGTCGAGTCCCTGGCCTTGCGACCCGAGCGGCGCGTAGAGTCCGCCGGTCGCCTCGGCAATCGACTTCAAGCCCGCCTCGTCGAGGTGCGACTTGACGAACTGGCCGGCTTCGTCTTTCACGAAGCCGCCGCCCTGTTCCGCCGGGAGCGGAATCAAGTCGCCGTTGGCTGTGCCGACACCGATGGTGTAAATCTTCAGGCCGTTCTTGGCCGCTGCTTTCGCCGTGGCGAGCGCGCTGCCTTCGAGGTCCTCGCCGTCGGTAAGCAGGATGAGTACTTTGTCCTTGCCAGGCCGGTTTTGCAGCGCGGCCTGCGCCTCGCGAATCGCACTGGCGATGTCCGTGCCGCCGCGGGGAATGATGGTGGTGTCGAGCGCCTCGAGCGACTCGTGGAATGCGTCGTAGTCGAGGGTGATGGGGCATTGCAGAAAGGCGTTGCCTGCGAAAGCGATCAGGCCGGCGCCGTCACCGTTGAGACGGCTCACGAAATCGTCCACCGCGAGCTTGGCGCGGGTGAGGCGATCAGGCTTCACGTCGGGCGTCAACATGCTGCGCGAGGTGTCCACGGCAAATATGACTTCGATGCCACGCCGCTTCACTTCCTCCCAACGGAAACCGGCCTGTGGCCGCGCCAGCGCAAGGAAGAGGCCGCCGACGGCGGCGAGAAACAACCCGCGTTTCCAGTTTCGCCTGGCGGTGGAGAACGACGCAGTGAGTTGCGCGTGCAGGTGCGACGACGCGAAGGTGGCGAGCGCCGCGCGCTGACGGGCATCGTAACGCCTCCAAGCCCACACGAACGCGCCGCATGTCATCAAAGCAGCCAACAACCAGATTGGTTCAGCGAATTTCATATTGGTCCTATAGAGTATGGGTTGGAATGGATTTGTTCCGGGTCATGGCAGCCTTCGATAGCGCGTTTGCTCCAGCCCCACGGCGAGGCCGAGCACGCCGAGCGCGGGAATCAAGGCCCAGGCGAGCAGCTCCTGATAACGCTCGAACTTGCGGACGATCTCCTTGCTTTTTTCCAGACCGTTGATTTCCGTGTAAATGTGTTTCAGCGAATCGGTGTCCGTGGCGCGATAGAATTTCCCGCCCGTCTCGGCGGCGATTTTCTGGAGCGTCTCCTCGTCCACGTCCACTTTGGCCATGACGAGTTGCGTGTTGCCAAAGGTGTCCTTTACCGGCACGGGCGCTTCGCCGCGCACGCCGGCAGCGATGGTGTAAACCTTCACGCCCAGCGCCTTGGCGGCCTCGGCGGCAGCGGCGGGTGAAATCTTGCCGGTGTTGTTCATGCCGTCGGTGAGCAGCACCACGATCTTCGATTTGGTGGGTGTGCCGCGCAGGCGGTTGACGCAAGCGGCGATCGCCGAGCCGATGGCCGTGCCGTCCTCGACCCCGGCGACCTGGACCCGGTCGAGATTTTGCTCAAGCCAATCGTGGTCGAGCGTGAGCGGGCTGACAAGGTAAGGCGCGCCCGCGAACGCGACGAGGCCAATGCGGTCGTTGGGGCGATCTTGGATGAACTTCGCAACGACGGATTTCACGACCTCAATGCGGTTGGCCGGCTGGCCGTCGAGTTTGAAGTCCAGCGCCTGCATCGAGCCGGACACATCCAGCGCGAGCACGATGTCAATCCCGCTCGCCTGGGCTTCGGTGCGGCCGTGGCCAAATTGCGGCCTCGCCAGGCCGACGACCATAAGTGCGCCGGCAAGGATCGGCAGCAACCAGACCCAGCGGCCCGGGCGGCTGCGCGTCGCGCGGGCGACCTGCCGGGCAAGACTGACGTTGGAGTATTGGACTGCGGCCACCGCGCCGCGTCGTCCACGCCACAAGAGCGCGAGCGGCAACAGCGTCAGCAGCGACAGCCATTCAGGTTGAAGGAAACGAATCATAAACTTGATGAGTTAAGGGTTTGCCTGGACGGTTTCGGATGCGGCGGGTGCTTTTTCGGGAACAGGCGGGGAGGCCGCGGAGTTGGCTTCGGGCGTCGGCGGTCTGCCGGTTTGGAGCACGAAGCTGTGTGCGCTTTGGAGCATGGTGTCCATCTCCTCGGTCGAGAGAATCCAGCGGCCGAACTTGGCGAGGTCACAGTGGCGGAGAAAATCCGCCAGCAAAGCACGATGGCTCGCGAGCAACGCGTCGGACGGCTCGAGCAAGTCGTGGAGAAACTCCTCGGTTGTCCGGCGCGCGGCCCAAACGTGGAACCGCTCCTCGATGTAATGGCGCACGATTTCAGAGACGGCGATGGAGAATTCGCGGGCGTTTTCCGGCTGCATCAGCGCGCGGGCTTCCTCCAGCCGGGCGAGCGCGATTTCATACGGGAGCAGCGCGGCGATAAGAGCGCGACGACGATTCCAGAGCCATCCGGCGTAAAGCAGGGCTGCAAGCGCCGCACCGCCGGCGAGCCACAAAGGCCAGAGCCAGGGCGACGGGATGTGTTTCGGCCCGCGGATGTCGCGGATATCTTCGGTCCTAACGCCCGGCACAGTGGCGGGAGCGGCTTTCGCCACGGACGGGGCATTCATCCTGGCACCCGGGGTAATGTTGCTGGCGGCGGAAGCTGCCGGATTTGCCGGAGTCGCAATAGTAAGCGCGAAACCATTGAAACTCGCCGGCGCCAACGCGGCCGCGGTCAAGGCCAATCCGAGCCACAGGTTCAATTTGAATTTGTTTTTCATCAGTGCCTCCGTTCCCGGCTTTTGAAGAAGCGTTGCAACGCCGGCAAATAAGGCGAAGCAGTGTCCAACTCCAGCGTGTCAATCGCCTCGGCGCGAAACCGCGCACGAGCTGTCGCGTGCGGTCGTTCACTTCCCTCTCGAAACGGACGCGGACTTCCGGGGCGGCGGTGTCGAGTTCGACCACCTCGTCGGTCTCTGCATCCTCGATGGCGAGCACGCCCACGTCCGGCAGCGACTTTTCGCGGGCGTCCTGGATGTGCAACGCGACGAGGTCGTGGCGGCGATTGGTCTGCCGCATCGCGCGGCGCAGGTCGGCGAGTGCCCGGTCGGGGTCGCCCGACGACTGGAAGTCCGAGATGAGAAACGCAATCGCGCGCCGACGCAGGATGTGATTGGCGAAATCAAGCGCCTTTACCGTGTCCGTGCCGCGGCCGCGAGGTTGGTAATAAAGAATTTCCCGCGCGACTCGGAGAACGTGGCGGCGGCCTTTCTTGGGCGGAATGTAGAGTTCGACCTGATCGGTGTATAAAATCAGGCCGACCTTGTCGCTGTTCCGGATGGCGGAGAAGGCGAGCACGCTGGCGAGTTCGGCGGCGAGTTCACGTTTGCTCTTCGCGGCCGAGCCGAAATCGCCCGACGCGCTGACATCTACGAGCAACAAAATGGTCAGCTCGCGTTCCTCGGTGAACTTTTTCACGAATGGCCGACCGGCGCGCGCGGTGACGTTCCAGTCAATCGTCCGCATTTCGTCGCCGGCGACGTATTCGCGGACCTCGTCGAAGTCCATGCCCCGGCCTTTGAAGACCGAGTGGTATTCGCCGGCCAGAGAGTCGTTGACCAGACGACGCGTGCGGATTTCAAGCTGGCGCATCCGGCTCAGGATGTCTTTGGCTTTTTCGGGGTTCATAATTATTGCCTCGGTTCAAGGTTCGCCGCCGATTCAGGGCACCGGCAGGGTATCGAGTATTTTCTCGATGATGTCCTCCGAGGTGATGTTCTCGGCCTCGGCCTCGTAACTCACTGCCACGCGGTGGCGGAGCACGTCGGGCGCGAGCTTCTTCACGTCTTGCGGTGTCACGTAACCGCGACCGTCCAGGAACGCAGCTGCACGCGCGGCAAGCGTCAGATTGATGGTGGCGCGCGGCGAAGCCCCGGTTTGGATGTAACCGTTGAGGTCCAGCCGGGCGGACTTCGGGTCGCGGGTGGCCAATACCAGGTCCACGATGTAATCCTTGATTTTGTCGTCCACGTAGATGGTGTTGACCACACGGCGGGCGCGAAGGATTTCCTCGCCCGAGACGACGGGCTGCACGCCCAGCGATGGTTCGCTGGTGGCCATCGCTTCGAGAATGGCGCGCTCCTCGACGCGATTCGGGTAGCCGATGATGACCTTCATCATGAAACGGTCCACCTGCGCCTCGGGCAGCGGATACGTGCCCTCCTGCTCCAGCGGGTTCTGCGTGGCGAGCACAAGGAACGGATTGGGCAGTTCATAGGTCGAGTCTCCGATGGTTACCTGACGCTCCTGCATGGCTTCGAGCAACGCGCTTTGCACCTTGGCCGGCGCGCGGTTGATTTCATCGGCAAGAATGAGGTTGCTGAAAATCGGGCCCTGCCTGGTGCGGAAGCCGCCGTCCTGGGGATTGTAAATCATCGTGCCCACGATGTCGGCGGGCAGCATGTCCGGCGTGAACTGAAGACGGTGAAACCGGAGGTTGACGCCGCCGGCCAGCGTCTTGAGCGAGAGCGTTTTGGCCAGGCCGGGCACGCCTTCGAGCAGGACGTGGCCGCTGGTGACAAGCGCAATGAGCAGGCGCTCGATCAGATGCTTCTGCCCAACAATCACGCGCCCCATCTCCTGTTGCAGCGGGCGCACCCACGCCGAAGTCTCCTGCACCGCGTCATGCAGCGCCTGAATGGCCGGGTTCGGGCCGGCGTCCGGCGAAGCCGGTCTGGCCATTGGCGCCCGCGTGGGTTTGGGGCTGGGTCGTATGGAGGGGCGGTATCGTAGGTTGTCGAAGTCAGCATCGTTCGTGGCCGGCGCAGGAGCGGGCAGTATGGCGACGGTGGCATTGCGATCTTGAACTGGAGGATTCCAGTGATTGTTTTTCATAAACTTGAGTCGGTCGTTTGCTTTGTTTTACTTGCACGGCATCACCTCGACACCGCTTGGTTCTGTAAGTCATAGACCATCGGGAAATGGCTGCGAGCTTGCGGCAGACTTACAAATATGTAAGCTGCGAATGAAGAGAGGCGAAATGCGAAGGCGGAGCGGCATCCGCTTCTCGATGCGTCAATCCGGCCGATTGTCAGCGGCAAGCTTGGTGATGAGGCGTCAGAGTTCATCCTGTTGCCCTTCTGGTTGAATGGCTTCTGCCTGGCTGGCGTTGACATGTTGATTGCCGGCGACTGACTCGCCGGCGCTTTTGTCACCTTTGCCGACGGCCGCGGGCGCTGGCCGGGGCACAGGGCGCGGCCGGGCCGCTAGCGCAGCACGCATGCCTTGTCGAATCGAGCACGCGGCATAGGTGGAGAATTTCCATTCGTGTCGGTATCCGAATGTATCCACTGCGCGGATCAGCCCAAAAATGCCTTTCCGAATCAACTCCGGCAGCGTGAGGCCGCGATTCGAGTATGTCCCGGCTATGGACGCCACCAAGTGCAGATGGTCCTGGATCAGCTCGCATCTTGCCTGGTGGAATCTCGCTCCAGCCGTTTTTAACTCGGTGCAATTCCGCAGGAACACCTCGCAGGGCATGCGGACAGATTCTTCCATCCCTTCAATGGTTTGCCGCTCGACATCGACCAGAGGCATTTGGGAAACCGAGTCGCGGCGCCGCTGGGCCTCCTGAAGGACACGCAGGCTGGCCTGGAACTTGGCGGCGATGTTTTGCGCGAGCACGGTCATCTCCTGAATGACCTTGGTCTGGTAACGAAACTCAGGAAAGGTCTGATGCACCTTGCGGTCCAGCCTTCTGAATTCAGTCCGGTGTTCCTCGCCGTTGGACTGACCAAGCGCCCGGCGCCATCCCCTGTATGCTGCCTCCGCCTTTTGATCCAGTGCCCGCATCTGCCTGACCAGGTCGGGCAGGATTTGGAGATACTGGATGCGACTCCGGATTTCTGAATCCGCGACCAAATGTTCAAAGCTCTCTTCCGAAGGGTGCGCGAGGAGCTTCTCTGCCCGGGCGATGTGCTCGCGGGCAGCGAAGCCAAAGCTGTAGAGGATTTGCCGCATCTCGTGGTCCGCGTCCTCCATGCGTCTAAAGAGGCCCTGCTCCGCATCCCGCGGGAGCGGTTGCACCTGGCCCGTCTGCTGCACGCAGCTTTGAACGGAGGCACTCTGGGTTTTGAGGCGAACCGATTCCTCTGCTGCCGTGGGAGCCGCGGACTGAACCGACTCGACCGTGGATGCGTCAACGAGCTCCACACCCGCCTGGACTCGGTCGTCCACATTTCCCGCGTGCCTGCGCCCACGGAGGTGGACCACTACCAGATCCAGCGCACCGTCGATGTCTATGTCATGCCCACGGGGGAAGACCTCAGCCAGCTCTACGCGGGTGTGCAACAGATCGTGAGCCAAACGCAATTGCCGCCCAACACGGTTGTAAACGTGCGCGGCACCGTCCAGGCGATGCGCGCCTCTTTCCAGAGTTTCGGCCTGGGACTGATCCTCTCGACGGTGTTGGTGTATTTGATTCTGGTGGCGCAATTCAAGTCCTTTGTCGATCCCTTCCTGATCCTGCTGGCCGTGCCGACCGGGCTGGCCGGCGTCCTGTTAATTCTGTTTGCCACCGGCACCACTCTCAACGTCATGTCCCTGATGGGAATAGTGATGATGGTGGGGATCGTGGTTTCCAATAGCATTCTCATCGTCGAATTCACCAACCGGCTTCGGGCGGAGGGACGCCCCTTGCGACAGGCGGTGTCACTGGCCTGCCGGGTTCGTTTGCGTCCTGTGCTCATGACCTCGCTGGCGACCCTCTTTGGTTTGCTGCCGATGGCGGCCAAGTTCGGCGCCGGCAGCGAAGCCTATGCCCCTCTCGCCAGAGCCATCATCGGCGGGTTGGCCGTTTCAGTGGTCTTAACCGTTTTTATCGTGCCTTGCGCTTATTACCTGATTTACCATCGCCGCGAGGTCCGAGGCTCAGGAGGCTCCGATCCGGAGCCTGGCAGCGCTCAGATTGCTTATGACCAGACCCTTTGACAAATACTTGTTGTCGGCCCTCTTGGGCTTGACATTCACCAGGTTGAGCGCGGCGGAAGCGCCCCCGCTCACCTTGCCGGAAGCCCACGAAACGGCGCTCCGCAACCACCCCGCGATCAGTGTGGCGGATTTGAAGGCCCTGGCGGCCCGGCAGGTTACCCGCGAGGTTCGGGCCGGATTTTTCCCCAACCTCTCCGCCAATGCGGTGGGCGTTGGCACTGCCCAGAACAATACCCGGCTGGCGGCGATTGGCGCATTGAATAGTCCGACTATTTTCGATCGCAATGCCGAGGGCCTGGTCCTCAGCCAGCTCATTACCGATTTTGGCCGCACGGCCAACTTGACGGGCAACGCCAGGCTCCAGGCCGAAGCCGCAGCCAACAGCGCGCAGGCGACTCGCCAGCAGATACTGCTGGCCGTCGATGGGGCCTTCTACTCCGCCCAGCGAGCGCAGGCGATCACACGCGTGGCCCAGCAGACTGTCACCGCCCGGCAGGTGTTTCTGGACCAGGTCAGTATTTATGCCACCAATCAACTGAAATCCGAGATGGATGCGAGCTTTGCCAGGGTCAACGTCGAGGATGCCCAACTGCTGTTGAGCAAGGCGCAAAATGATTTGCAGGCTGCCTTTGCCCAACTTTCGACGCTCATGGGCCTGCGCGAATCCAAGAGCTACCGCCTGGTCGAGCAACCGCTGCCGTCGGAGGTGTCCACCAACGTCTCTGACTTCGTCCAGCAGGCCTTGAGCTCCCGGCCGGACTTGCTCAGTCTGAGGAACCAACGGGAAGCGGCCCTTAAGTTTGCACGGGCGGAGAAGGAGATGAGGTATCCCACCGTTTCCGCCGTGGGCGCCGCGGGTCTGGTTCCCATTCACGACGCTGCCTTGTCCGACAATTATGCGGCCGCGGGCGTGGTCGTAAGCGTGCCGATTTTCGCCGGCGGCTACTACCGGGCGCGCCAACGGGCGGCCGAGTTACAGGCCCAGGCGGAGGCAGCGAGCCTGCGCGATCTGGAGGACAATGTGATTCGCGACGTGCGCATTGCCTGGCTCGACGCGCAAAACGCGTTCGACCGTTACCGGATCAGCGGACAGCTCCTGAAAAACGCACAACTGTCCTACGATCTGGCCCAAGCGCGCTACAAAGTCGGATTCAGCTCCATTGTCGAGTTCAACCAAGCCGAGCTCTATCTGCTCTCCGCACAGATCTCGCTGGCCAACACCCAATACGAATACCTGACTCAGCGGTCCGTCTTGACCTTCCAAATCGGCGCTCTGCATTGAGCGGGGCACTCAATTGACTTATGCCTGACGACCCCGAACCGGCCTCTAAAGAGAGCGAAGCGCGAATGAAAGAGCCGCTGGACGGGCGGTTGAAACCCAACCCCGACGACCAAATCGCGGCCTTGCGTGAACGCGTGAGTTTCTTCAAGAAACAGGTTCGGCTTTTGCTCGAACGGTTTGAACGGCGCGAAATATCGCAGACGGAGGCTAGGGTAGAAGCCGAACGGCTCGGGCGCGAAGTAGGCGAAGCTGAACGGCAGGTTGAGCAATGGGAAGCCGAACACCGACGCAGGAGCCAAAGATGGAACCGCTCGCCTTTCAACCTGTAACTTCCGCTTCGGCCTGGATCTCGTAGAGACCCGGCGGAAGCGAGACGAGAACCGGGTCGGGCTCGTTTGGGTTCCGGGCGTTGCGCACTCGTTTGATGAACCCGCCAACTTTGCTGTAAATGGCGTATTCGTCAAGGTTTGGACAGGATCTGCGTGTTGGCGCGCCAGCCGGCCGCTTCTCCATCAGGCAGGCGCACGGGATTGGACTGGAGGAGGGCTGCGCTGTCTGGCCATGAGGCGCTGCCCTCCGCCACCGAGTACTGAGAAGTGACTGCACCGATTACGGAAAGAGCAAAGTGTTGGGGCCCGGGATCTGGGTCGTGTCGCCGGAATTGGCGAGTTGGGTGCGCAGGGCATAACTGCTGATCTGCTGGACGCTGGCGTCGCAGAGGAGGACGTTGCCCTGGGACTGGTGAATCTTCCCGGTCCAGCACGGGGAAATCGCGATGCCGCTAAAGTTGGTTCCAATCACGACCTGGGCGGGCGAACCATGCTGAGCATTGCCGTAGCCGTTGTTGATGGTGGCGTTGTACTGGGCCTGGAGGGCGGCGCTGCCGAAGATGTTACGGTCGCCGCACAGAAGCATTTGGGGATAGTTCTCGTCCGCGTTCTGGCCGAGGAAATAGGAGACGTTATAGTCACAGAGGGAGTATTGGCCGCCGGAGCCTGGCACCAGTGTATTGACCAGGGCGTTGGCAACAATGAGCATGTTGGTGTGGACGACAGTGTCCGAATCTGACGGGCATGCCAGCAACTTGGCAGTGCTCACCTCGTTGGACATCACACCGAACACCTGGTACAGGTAGGCCGCTTCGCCAGCAATGATCTGGGCCTGATTCGGCGGGCCGCCGTTGGCTGTGTTAACTACCATAGGATACGCATCGTTGTTGTCCAAGGACCAGGTCTTGAAGGAAATGCCGATTTCCTTGAGGTTGTTGGCGCAACTGGCGCGTTGGGCGCGGGCTTTGGCACGGGCCAGCGCCGGGAGCAGCATGGCCGCCAGGATGGCGATGATGGCAATGACGACTAACAGTTCGATGAGCGTGAACGCCCCGGCCTTCTTACGTTGATTCTTCATAAACTCTGGTGGTCTCTTTGTTTTTTGGCGCACAGTGGATGGGCGGTATGCGACACCCCTGTAGCTCTTGACCAACTGCTCAGTTCGCTGGAAGCATTGTCAATGCCAGGGTTTTGGAGGGGCGAAACAGCGGGAAATGTTGGAGTGAGGGCTATCGGTGCGTAATATTCAGGGACGCTGCGTGCCACCCGTGGAACAGAACGGTCCACATCCCATAAGCGTGTGAATGGGCGTGGAGTGGTTCGCCCTAGACCAATCATGGAACCGCATGTGCCACAAGCGAAAGACCTCCCTCGCTTCCAACGTTGCAGAAACCCTCAAAAATGAGTGAAACCGTGGTTTCCCTCGCCCTTGGCATACCCAAAGCTTATGCATTGAGCGGACAATCAGATTCTGTTCCGGTTGCGATGACTATGAGAGCCGGCGAATTGCTCGAAGCTATGAAATCAATTCGTCCTCTGTTTTGAGGCAAGTGCATGAGTCAAATCCTCTCATTCCTGGTGAAACACGGAGGTCTGGTCCTATTTGGGGTGGTTTTTGTGGAGCAGCTTGGTTTGCCACTGCCGGCCCTGCCGTGGATCCTGGCGGCTGGCGCACTGGCGGCGAACGGACAGATCAGCCCGCTGCCAGGGCTGGCGGGCATCGTCGCGGCGTGTCTGATCGCAGATTCGATTTGGTTTGGGCTTGGCCGGCGCGGCGGTCCCCGCATAGTAAGGATGCTTTGCCGTATTTCGTTACAGTCGGACTCCTGCGTCCGACGGACCCAGGACCTGTTTGACCGATACGGAATGCGGGGTGTGGTGGCAGCGAAGCTTCTCCCCGGCCTGAGCGCGGTCATCCTGCCCCTGGCCGGGATGTCGGGTGTTCGTTTGAGGCGGTTTCTTTTTTTCGATGCCATCGGTTCGTTGCTTTACGGGGGCGGCTTCCTCCTTCTGGGCGTCGCGTTCCGCCACCAGTTGGCTCGCCTCTTGGCCACGCTGGCCGGCCTTGGGAATTGCGGATTGGCCGTGATAGCCGTCGGGGCCGCGGGTTATGCCGGCTTCAGGTATTTTCAGCGCCGGCGGCTGTTGCGGCGGTTGCGTGTGGCGCGGATAACGGTGGATGAGGTGCGCCGCCGACAGGCGGCAGGCGAGCCATTGACCCTCCTCGACCTGCGGGCTCTCGCCGAACTGGATCGGGACCCTTATGTCATTCCCGGGGCACGGCACGTCGGCTTGGATGAATTGGCGCATTGCGGGCACGAGCTGCCCCGCGATCACGACATCATTGTTTACTGTTCCTGCCCCAACGAAGCGAGCAGCGCGAGCGTTACCCTGCGGCTCCATCGCCAGGGCCTCATGCGCGTCAGGCCGATTCTGGGAGGAATCGAGGCGTGGCACGAGCGGTGTTATCCAACCGAGCGGTGGCCGGCCACAGGGGCATCGGCGCTCCGGCCAGCAGTTCCGCCGGCCCCGGAGCGGCCCCCTGCACAGTTGTCAGCCGGTTCCTCGACATTCGCATCCGGCGCCGACTAAGAGAGGAGGGCCAAATACTATGAACAAAGAAACACAACCAACCAGCAATGACATGGGCACGCTCGCCGAAGACGCGCGCGCCTTGATGGCGGCCACCGCCGACGTGGCCGGAGAAAAAGTGGGGGAAGCCCGCAAGCGTCTTGCCGCCGCACTGGAACGTGGCAAGGAAATCTACGGCTGCGTCCGCGAGAAGGCGGTCGAGGGAGCCAAAGCCACGGACCAGGCCGTGCATGAGCACCCTTATCAAGCCATCGGCATCGCCTTCGGTGTCGGGGCGCTCATCGGTTATCTGCTCGCGCGCCGGCACTCGCGCAAGGGCGACTGATCACGCCATGGAACCACGCCTCACTCGTCCCGGGTAGCTCGTCGAGACGTCGAAGCGTTTGGTACGAAGGCTACTGACCATCGGTGAAAACCGCATCGCATTGTTGATGGTGGAAGTGCAGGAGGAGCGCGAGCGCCTCCTGCACGCCCTCCTGCTGGCCCTCGGCGTGGCGGCGTTTGGCCTGCTCGCTGGGATGGCACTCACCGGCACCGTGTCCTGAAGTGAACTAACTGCCAATGTGGAAGGGACCGCCGACGGCCGGGTAGCCGGTGCCGGGGTTGTATGTCCATGGATCAGAATCCCACCGGCCGCTGGCGGACGCGCAACCGCTTAACAGGACCATTGCGATAACGGCGCCCAAGAGCATGAGCCGCGTCCGTAGTCGGTTCGCATTTGCTTCTGCGCGTGGGGTCGTTCTGCATTTCAGTGAGGATTTCTTTGATGCTCTGTCTTCATGTGCCATGTGTTGTTCCTTTCGGGGGTTTGGGTTAATTCATCCTGAACTGGGGGAAATTGCGGGTTCGCGCGGGGCCCTCGTATCCCTGAACAACTCAATCGTCTCGAACGAATAGCGGCTGATCGGCACCCGCGCAATCGACCCGACCAGGTCCCGGAACCGGGGCGAGCGCTCTTTGGAATCCCAGCCGTAGTCCCTGTCCATCGAACCGCGCAGTCCCAGGTTATCGGTGATTCCACCGTCGAGCAGGTGGCATTTGCTTGTGACGACATGGGCCATAAGTCAATTAGATTAGAGTTTCTCTTGCGTGAACAATTCGAACTCCGAAGCGGAGCGAACGCTGCCGATTCAAGACCGCATCGCCAACCAAACGCACCACTTCAACGTCCGCGAAATGATCGGTGTTAATGACCAGGCCGTAGAGCAACACATCCGCAACCTCCCGGTGAAAGTACCGCTTCACGTACCTTGCGCTACCGCAGTCGCTGCGCTCGATGAAAGCCAGAGCCTCGTCGCGGCCCAGGTGTTCCCGGGTCTGGATCCGGGCGATTCGCCGCTCCAGCGAAGCCACCAAGCGTACATTGAAGACGTTGGGCAGTTTGCTGGCGACGGCGTTGGCGCCCCAGCCCCCAAGGATGACGTTGCCGGCTCGGACCAGGTTCAGGATGGTCTCGATGGACTTGTGGGCAACGACCCAGGCCGGCGGATGCAGACCCAACAATTCATCCAGGACGTCATCGACCGCACTGTGGGCGTCTTCGGGCAGGAACTTGACGAGGCGGGCAGGAACTTGATGGTCTTCCAGAACCTTCGCCATCAGGTTGCGGTCAAACACTCGCCACGGCAGTTCGCTGGCGGGGGAGTGTGCGTCGAGATATTCCGCAAGCCTCTCGGCAACCTGGAGGGCTCCCGAGCCTGTCTGGGCGGAAATAGCCACGGCCAAGCGCTCCGATTCAGATTGGGGAACCCGAAGGGGTTGGTCCCCGTGCCTGGGACGGCTGTTGATATGAGCCAGATGCCTGCCGACGCTATTTCGCATATTCGGCAAATTCAGTCGTATGTATTGGATCGCCAAGGCGGCATGTTGCGGGTCTTGTTCGTCGTTCAACTCACGGCGACCAGCGAAACCTCCTCGTTGCGTTCATTGCGGGCAACGCCCGCCGCGTGTGGATCAAGTATCGGCTTTCCGTCCACCAGGAATCGATACTGATGGTGACCGTGCGTCAGCGGCACCTGGAGGAACCACCAACCGTGCACCCGCCGCTTCATGGGATGGGAGGTGGGATCCCATGCATTGAAATCGCCCACAAGACTTACGGATTTCGCTCTGGATGCAGCGCAATAGAAATTGAACGGTTTGGCCATGTTCCTGGCCGAATAGCAGGCGCTGATGGGATGCTCATGCCCGATGTCCATGGCGAATCCTTCAGTAGGCGTCGTGGCGGCTGGTTTGGTCCTGGTCGTGGCCTTGCGCCGCGAGCGCGACCGGGTTCCGGTAACCGGTGGCATTCTGCGGCTTGGCGTTCCTCATTTGGCTAAGAATCCGGCCCGCATCGCGGTATGACCTCCAACACGGCCCGCAGGCCCCGTGATCCTCAACCCAACCCGCATGATAGGCCCGGATAACCTCGATGGTGCTCTGGCGCACGCGCGGGTACTCCGAAGCAATGTGGTTGTGGAGCAGTTCACAAGCGAAGACTTGCGAACACAACGGGCAAATACTCTCGGGAAACGAGATCATGAGTGAACCTCCATGACTGAGTTTAGCGACCCATGGTGATTGGGAACGTTCTCGGATGCTTCGGGGTCGTGGATCCACTCCCCGTCCACAACGAACTTGTACTGGTAACGGCCGGGCGCCAGGGTGAGCCGCTTCTCCCAGCGGTCGCTAGCGCCATGACGGATCATCCGAAGCGAGGTCGCCGACCACTGGTTGAAGTCCCCGCACAAATAAACCTCCTGTGCCCCAGGTCTATCCAGTGAGAAAGTCACTTCAATGAGTTTCGGGGCGATGGGAGCCCCATTCGCTTTGGATTTTCGATGTTCAGCTAACTGTGGCATGTTGATCCTTTCTAAACGGTGATTTCATCTGCATAATGCTCCAGGTCCCTCTCAGGCACGCTCAGAACTGGACAGGGGGCTACCCGGCGGATTTGCTCAGCGGCGCCGTCATGTGCCAGGTTGTGCCACCAGGAATACCGGCGGCTTCCCGTCACAATCACGTCGGCGCCAGCACGCCGGAGCATCTGACCGACCACGTGGGCGTCGGCCTTTTGCATCTCAGGCAAGAGGTCCACCTCGACTGAACCAAAGGCTCCCAGGTGGCTCCACTCAGCCAACTGGGACGCGCTCGCTCTTGATTCCGTCGTGTGGAGAGGAGACTGCCGGGCCGGTTTAGCGATCGGCTCCTCTGCGACCAGGCCTGGCGCGTAGCGTATGCTGAGCTTCGCGCGCAACTCCCTGGCCAATCCCGCAGCCCATTTCACAGTCGAACGCGAGGATTCCGTGAAATCGACCGGCACTAAAATCTTCCGGAAGGCAAGCGGCGGCCAAGACACT
>Ga0181527_1000331_pt1 | contig 55532 bp, 61 predicted proteins | sample PEATcosm2014_Bin_30_FD_119762 | JGI IMG/M metagenome (GOLD analysis project Ga0181527, IMG submission 119762) | Peatland microbial communities from MTU Mesocosm Facility, Houghton, MI, USA - PEATcosm2014_Bin06_60_metaG | ecosystem: Environmental > Terrestrial > Soil > Wetlands > Peat | place...
GAAGCGCCCGTCGGATGGCTTCAAGGAGTCGGGGACCTTGATCCCAGGCGGGGCGGAGGGGTCTGTAGAGGTGTTGGAGGTACGGGGCCGGTTTCTCGGAGAGATAGTCACATGTGACAGCATTTGACCAACTCGTCCACCATGGCAAGTCCGTTACGGACCGACTCGGGTAGCTCACCGAGGGTGTGCCCGTAGGCGAGGGTCAGGGCCGCTACGACGACCGGGTCAGGTTCGTTCTTCGGTCCCAGCTCGAGGCGTCGCACGAGCTCACGGCTGATCGGGTAGGGCAGCCGCTCCGAGGCACGCTCTGCCGCCTCCGTCTGGGACATCCCTGTCGCTACACGCCAAACAGCGAGCAGCCGGCCCAGGGAGTCGATCGCCACCGACGTCGTGATCTGCGCCATGCACAAATCGTGTCACGTCCCGAGGTCCCCTGGCAAGGTTCTCCTCGCGAAAGGCTTGACACGGATTGTGCAGAGCGCGAAGGTAATGCACGATTCGTGTATCGCAGCCCTGTAACTACACCGCTGGCGTCTCTCGTGAGGTCCGATGGCCAACAGTTTCGAACTGGTCGACAACGCAATGCACGGGGCACTCGAGCTGCGGCTTCGGCGCATGCGTGAGGACGGGTGGTCCATGCAGAAGATCGCCCAGACGTTCACGGACGAGGGGTTCCCCGTCTCCCGCGAGACCATCCGGCGCTGGCTCGATCATCTGAAGCTGCCGCTCCGAGGCGTGGCATGAGAATCCGCCAGAGGCGCCTCACGTCGACGAGAAGGCGGACGCGTCAGCGTGAAGAGCGGCGGCGCGAGCAGAAGCGCAAGCGCGAGAACGAGCCGAAGTCATGAGCGACGACATTGCCAGGGACGAGCTCGTGGTCGAGAAGCCCGCGCCCGAAGACGAGCGCCTCTGGGGTGTCACGACGCTCCTCAAGGTCGCCCGGGGCACCGGCCCCGGTCTCGAATACTGGGGCAAAGAGCAAGTCGCCAAGGCCGCGCTCAAAGGACAATCCACGGTGGCGGCGATGCTGCGTGAGCAAGGCGAAGCGGCGGCGCTCAAGTGGTTGATGGACGCGCCCTACCGCCGCCCCAAGGACTCGACGTACACGAATGCCGAGCGCGGGACGGCAGTGCACCGAGCGTGCGAGACCTACGCCAAGACCGGTGAGCGTCCCGAGGTCGACGACGAGGTCGCCCCGTACCTCAACCAGTTCGAGAAGTGGCTGGTCAGGTTCCAGCCGGTCACGTACGAGGCGGCCGAGATGACCGTCTACAGCCGCCGGTACAGCTACGCGGGCACCTGCGACGCCTTCATGTGGATCGACGGTCATCTGTTCATCGTCGACTACAAGACAGCGGCCAAGTCGTACGACGCCAAGGGGAACCCGACGACCCCCTACCCCGAGGCGGTGTTGCAGCTCGCCGCGTACGCCCATGCCGAATTTGCCGCTGCCTGGCGGGTGCGCCGTTTCGAGCAGTTTTACAGGAGGTACTACCTGCTGGGCGAGGACGAACTCGACGCGAAGGTCGAGATCCCGAAGGCCGAGGCGGGGCTCGTCATCCATATCGCGCCCGAGCACTGTGAGGCGTATCCGGTCCCGGTCGACGATGACATGTTCAACGCCTTTCTCGACCACCTCGAGGTGGCGCGCTTCACGCTTGACACTTCGAAGGACTTCTTCCGTGAGCCCCTGGTGGCGCCATCATGAATACGATCGAGCGGCGTCTCTATGACGCCCTCGGGGAGCGCGGCTTTACGGTCTACCGCCGCGGCTGGCCAGATTTCCTGGTTGAGCACCCGAAGTGGCACACCGGGATGGCACTTGAACTGAAGGCTGGCGTGGACCGCCTGACACCTGAGCAACTGGCAATGCACGAAGCTCTGCGCCGATTTGGTGTGCCGGTTTCCGTCGTGCGCGAGTCCTTCGTTGAGAGACTCTGCGCTTTCTCGGGTTCTCGGGGGGCCCTACCGCCAGGCGAGGTCTTGACATCTTGCCACGACGCGAGCGAAGCCGAACTGCGGAACCTTGCCTTCCTCGTTGCTGGGGCGACAGCGTGAGCGTCTCAGTCGCGGATAAGAACGGGCCTGGGCTGGTCCTCCCTAGCTTGAACCCGATCCGTCCAATGGACGTCCTGGAGGCAAAGGCTGATCTTGGTCGCTGGTTCGATTCGTCCAATGCGACTCGTTACTTCAGCACCTACAGCAGCACCGATCCCACTGATCCCATGCCCCTTGGTTTTCTCGACGGGAAGTGGACTCAGAGACTCATCCAGCGCCAGGGGTTTTGGGTTGACCCCGATATGTGCCGTCTTGCATCGATAGCTGCCCAGTCATTACCGGCAGAGGCGGAGGTGGAACCCGCTACGCCTCAGGGGTTTATTTACCTCGAACTCCCCAATCCGTTGTCCCTGCACGACGGCTTCCCGCTGCAAATGCAAGGTGTCACCTGGGACGAGACGATCATGTTTGGGCTGTACCGTCTCCGTCGGGCCCTTGTTCCCACCGAGTGGCCCATTCCTTACCGCGATTCGATTATTTTCGAGGCTTCTCTCTGGCATGATCTCCACTCGATAGTCAGTTGGGCCAAAACCTACTGGCTGCTTCTCGCTCAGCGTTTGAGCACTCAGACCGCAGCAAGGATCGATCGGGCAACGCGACGCCGGTGTCGCCACCGCTCGGTCCCTGACAACCAGACCGTTGAGATCGTCTCACTGCGAAGATCTGCGATCGAAGAATCTCAAAGTTGCGATGAACCTAGAAGCATTGAGTGGACGCATCGGTGGATGGTCGACGGTCATTGGCGCAACCAGTGGTACCCCTCTGACCAGGCCCATCGATTCACCTGGATCGCTCCCTACATCAAAGGTCCTCCGGACAAGCCGTTTGTTCTCCGGGAGAAGGTCTACAGGTGGCACAGGTGAGGGAGCTCGGACTGAGAGAGCCCCTCCGTTTCACCCCGCCCCCTGACGGCCCGGAGTGCATCGAGGACAACTGCCAGCGACCGCCCTACGAAGGCGATCGTTGCAAGTTCCATCGCGACGTGCACGACTACAAGACGCACGCGCTCGCACAGCGACCTGCGCAGAAGCCCGAGTCGCTAGGGCTGAGGCGACTGGTCCGTCCCCCGGTGGCAGGGAAACCAGCAATCCAGAAGCCGGCAGCGCCGCCAGCTCGAAGAGGGGCCAGGATCAGTCCGTCAGGGCAGCACTACTCGTGCTGCGAGTGCGGGGAATGCCCGTCATGAGGCACCCCGGCGACATCCGTCACGAGTTGAGCGTGCTTCGCGATCGTGCCGAAAGGGGTTCGTGGAGCGAATTCGATGAAACGATGTACGGACTCGATCGCGAAGATGCTCTCCTGCTCTGTGAGCTCGCCGAGTCATTACTCGAAGAGGTCGAGCGTTGCCGACGACTGCTCGAGGACGTCAAACGCCGTACCGACCCCCATGCGGGGTCCGCTCTATCGCCTACACGGAGCCGAACTTGACTCTTGCGACCACTTCGACATGTGGCGCTGGCCACCGTTGTGATTCTCCTGAGCAGTTGTGCTCAGACCCCTCGTCCCGCAAGTGCGCCCCCGCCGCACCCGACCCCCTGGTCGGTCCAGCGGGCGACTGCCGGGACCTCGACCACAGACGAGGTTCCGGCAACTTCGACGACCACGACCGCTGCGCCCGTCACTTCCTGGCAGGCCCTTGTGCTCTCACTCCCGTGGGACGGGCGACTCATGCTCCGCGTCAGTTGGTGCGAGGACCGCACGGGCGATCCGACAGCGATCAACGGCGTCAGCTTCGGCTTGTTTCAAGAACGCCGCGAGAAGAGTTCGGACCCGATGCAGCAAGTGCACGACGCTTACGCGTTATGGCGTGCACAGGGTCTACAGGCTTGGAATTCGTCGCGCGCGTGTTGGGGTTGACGTGAGTCGGCAGCGCAAGCGTCGGGCAGCTGGGCTCACGTCTCTTGCCCGCGGTCGTCTCGAACTCGCGCGCGAACAGTACGAAGCCGAGCTGAAACGCAGGCGTCAGAAGGCTCAGACCGTGCCCGCCCAGCTGAGTCGGCTGAAGGCTGCGCGTCGCAAACGCGCTCGGCGCCGAGGGCGCAACCTTGAGAGGGCATCGTGACCATTCGCAGCATCATCTCGTTGCAACGCGCTCTGCACGAGACGGGGAGGATCCGCCTCGGCGAGCAGGTGCCGATCGAGTCGGGCCCGAACAAGGGCAAGATGCGCGCCAGCAAGCTCACGAAGTTCCGCTTCACTTCCGCCCATCGTCGCTCGCTCGAGGCAGTCGCCCGTCTTTACGGCGGAGAGGTGAAGCAGTGGACCGACACCGCCCCGGTCGAGGGCCAGTGGGAGCTTTACGCCGACGTCTCGGAGATCGACGTCGTGGTCTTCGTGAGCGACATGGCCTTCTCGCAGTGCTACGAACTCTGGTCTGCCAGTGGATGCAAACGCCGATGCGATAGCGCGTACAACGAGCTCGACGAAGATGGTCGCTGCCTCTGTAACCCGGATAAGCGTGACTGCAAGCTCACAACGCGGGTGTCGTTCATGTTGGCGCAGATCCCCGGCATCGGGCTGTGGCGCCTAGAGACGCATTCGTACTACAGCGGCCTCGCCCTTCTCGCTTCTTTCGAAATGGCACATCTGTTGGCGCAGAGTGTCGGCAGATCGGTGCTCCCCGGCAAGCTGCGTCTTATGCCGGATGCCAAGAAGCGTCCGACGCCCACGAAGAGCGACCCCGACAAGGTGAGCACCTTCAAGTTCATGAAGGTCTTTCTGGACTTCGACGTCGACATGTCCGCGCTGGCGCTCGGTGCCTCACCGATAGCCGCCCCATCTCTGGCTGCCGGCGAGGGTGGACAGTACCCCCCTCCAGCCCTCCCGGCAGCCGGGCTCACACCGGTGCCGTCGACCGGCACGCCGAGCATCCCCGATCAGATCGCTGCCGCTGCTGCCCCCAAGGAACGGCCCAGGCGCAGCAACAGTCCGCCGTCCATCCCGTCGACCGGACGCCATCCCCGGACGGCACAGGCGGCGGCAGGGGAGAACGCGGCCAGCCATGGCGCCGAGGGAGATCCTCGGACGGTGCCCTCTAGCACTGCTGCAACAGCGGCCCCGTTCTCCCCGCAGGACAGGGCAGCACTCGCCCGGGCGCGCGTCGACATGCGCAACCGCATCACGGACGCGCTGGACAGGAGCGAAGCAAAGGCCTTCGAGGAGACGATCGACCGGGAGTGGCCACCCGACGAGCGCACTCTCGGGGAGTACGAGGCGATCAACGAGTGGCTCGATGAGAACTTGCCGAACGCGTCGTTCAGGACAGATGACGAGACAGCGGGTCGGGCGCCAGGTAAGAGCGGTGCGTCCGATGGAGAAGCACGTCGGGACGGGGACGAAGATGCTAGCCCGCCGCCGCCCGCTGGTGACGTTCCCGGTTATGCAGGCGATCTGCACCGAAAGGCTCAGGAGCTCGGGCTCGCCGAGGAGGCTTTCGACGCCGTCGTCTACAAGGTAACCGCTGGGCGCACCACCTCGGCGAAGGAACTCAAAGCGCGCGAGGCCAGCCGCGTCTTCCAGCACCTGCTCGAGATCGAAGCCGGCAATCTCGTCGTGATCGACGGTTCCGACGGCTGGGTGGTGCAGCCGAAGTGAGTCAGTACGCCGCCGACACGACCGTCTCAACCGAGAACAGCCGAGCCGAGATCGAGCGCACACTGCGCCGCTATCAGGCCGACGCCTTCGCCTACGGCTGGGATGGCAACAAGGCGATGATCCAGTTCGATGCGCAGGACCGGCGCATCCGCTTCGTGCTACCGCTGCCCGAGCGTGACGATCCGTCGTTCACGAGGACTCCCGGACGCGGGCTTACGCGCAACGCCGAGGCCGCCGAGCGTGCATGGGAGCAGGGGTGTCGCCAGCGATGGCGCGCTCTCGCTCTGTGCATCAAGGCCAAGCTCGAAGCTGTCGAGTCAGGAATCTCGACCTTCGAAGAAGAAGGCGACTATCCCTTCACTGTCGAAGATGATAAAAGCCCAGGTGTGACATTCGGCGCTTCTAGCGTCTCCGCTGACTGGTCTGTCGCCGCTGGAAATTGGGCTCATCCAGGCGTTGTGCGACCCGAGGATGTGGCTCAGGGCTTGACGAGGATTTCCACCGAGGACGTTTCGCCGTCCTCAGTGGTCAAACGATAAGTGTGGATGCCCGCCTTGGCTTCTCTGAGCGTTACGGCAAGGGGCTGTATCTGTCGAACGTCCCACTCTGTCGGAGTCCCTGGGTCGTTTGGGCTCAGGGTAAATGTGAATTCGACCGGATCGGCCTCGGCCGGTTGCCCATCAGGCCCGAAGTGTTCAAGGACCACTCGATGGGTGGCTTGGTCGTATGGCAACGCCACACAGCAAATCAGTTGCAATTGGTTAGGAAACGAGTGGATCGTAACGGTCTCCGTTCCTGCCCCCTGGATATCCCAAAACCCGTCGCGTTGTGCAACCTGTTGGCAGTGCATGAACCACTCGATCCTCATGGCGGGCAACTTAGATCCAAGACCCTTTGCCTGCCCCCTTCGCGAAGGTGCTACAGACCAGTCGAGGGGGCGCGCCCAATGAGAGGTTGGCTGGAGGGTCGATCCCCATGTGGCATGTGCAGGAAGCGTCGCCGCGGTGACACGGTGGCTCGCTGCTCCGTTGGGAGCCCAGTTCGCGATCCGATCAACAGTCGGCCATATCTGGAGGAGCCAGGGAAGGATCGAATCAGGAGGCAAGAGCGGGTCGGGGTTCAGTGGACCGGTCCCACTCTCGATCAGGTCGTGCGCGAAGACCTGGAAGCCGAGACAACCGAGTGTGAAGGTGGAGAGCGAAGCTACAGCGCGCTGCGGGTGCTCCTCCTTACTGGACAGGACGACCTCGGAGAGCGTCGCCACTACCGCCTCCTTCGGCGTTTCTTGGGCGTGGTACAGAAACAGCCACACCTGCGTGTCGGGCGGCGGCTCTCGTTGCTCTCGGTGCTCGTAGAGCCACCTGAAGAGGCCGAGCGATAAATGTCCTCCTGGGTAGTCCCTGAGCGACTGTCGCATAGAGAGTTCGAGGCACAGGGCCTTCTCGATCGCCCAGAAGGTGGCCGTCCTTTGTGCGTCGCCATCCAGCGGAATGGGCAGATTGGTGGCGTCCGGATAAATCATGTCGGCAAGGATTGGCTTGCTTGCATTTTCCAGCACACTCATCCACCCGTTGTTACAACCCTTGCAAATCGCTTTCCGCAACCTCGCTTGCAGAACCGTGTTATTGCGCGTCTTCCGGCCTGGTCGTCGATACTCAACCCTTCCCCAGCGGGGAAGCACCTTGCGAAGCCATTTCGGAAGCACGTCTTCGACGTGGAAGGGCCCCTGGCTAGTTCCACAGAAGATGCAGGTGTGGTCTTGCCGGACGGCTCGACTGTCGGCGGCTGGATCGGTCCGCAGATCGGACAGGCCTACGAGACGGGGCACATGCCGCCGCTGCTGCCTGCGCTTGAACGAGGTGCGCCATGAACCTTCGCAGATTTCGCAAGATCATCGAAACCGCCCAGATAGCGAGGCTGGAGCTTCACGACGGTGATGTCGTGCTCTTCCGTGTCCCTGATGGCTTGAGTGCGCAAGAGCATCACATGCTCAAGGAGGTCGTCAGATCGACCTTCGCAGCGGCACAACCTTCAACCGCGATCGAGACTCTGCTCGTTCCCGAGGGTGTGACCGTCGAGATCCTAGGACGTGCAATGAGACCAGGGGAACGAGAGATGAACTGGACCAAAACAGCACCGAATTCAGGGATTGCGCCATGACCCGCTTCTACCGCGTCCTCGTTCTGCTCGCGTGCGTCGCCGTCGCAGTCCTCGTGACTCTCTGGCCACCAGCGTGGGTGTGGTGCCTCACATGGCTTCTCGTTGACTTCGTAGCGGTGCTCATCGTCGCTGGCCTCGACACCCTCGAGGAACGAGGCGAGTTCATGCTCGTCGAGTTGCGCCATCGGGCGATGTTCTCGCGACGAGGTCTCAACCAGCGCGAGTACCGACGTCTGGAGCATCTGCTCGATCGCCATTCATCACGAATATCAAGCACCGAGAGGACTGCCGTATGACCGTCACCGAAGTCGAGATCCTTACCGTCACCCAGATCCCCGTCGAACTGCTCGACCCGGCCGAGGACAACCCGCGTGGTGATCTCGGGGATCTGACCGACCTCGCCGCCTCGATCGAGCAAGTCGGCATCATCCAGCCGCTGATCGTCGCGCCGAACGACACGCGCTGGCGGATCGTCGCCGGTCATCGGCGTCATGCGGCCGCGCAGAAGATCGGGCTCGAGCGCGTGCCCGCCATCATTCGAGACGACTTCGCCGGTGAAGACACCGACGCGAAGCGGCAGGTGGCGATGGTGGTGGAAAACGTGCAGCGCAAGGACCTGACGCCGTTGGAGCGCGCGTGTGGCTTCCAGCAGCTCGTCGATCTCGGTAACACTCAGGAAGAGGTCGCTCAGAAGTGCGGTCTGTCCCAGGCGACCGTCTCGAAGGCCCTCGGGTTGCTCCAGTTGCCTCCCACGATCGCCGAGAAGGTCGGAGGTCCCGGTGGTATCCACGTCGACGATGCTGCCCATCTACTCAAGCTGAAGGAGCACCCGAAGGCCCTCGCGTCCATCGAGAAGTCGACGCGCGGCCGACGTGACGATGTCGCCGCCGAGGCGAAGCGAGCGCTCGCCGACATCGAGCACGACGAGAAGGTCCTGGCGCTCAAGGCCGAGGCCAAGGCGAAGGGCTGGAAGATCGTGAAGGAGGTGCGCGGCTTCGGAGCGAAGACGGCGACCTACCAGATGCTCGCAGGCGGCTCCGACAATCACTACGGCCACACCCTGGACGTCGATCTGGCGAAGCACCGCACCGAGCCCTGCCATGGCGCCTACGTCCGGGAGTTCGGCGGGGCCCACCTCGTCGAGGTCTGCACGAAACCCGAGCGCCATAAGGCGAAGGGCAAGTCCGACCTGAAGGCGACGCCCGGCAAACGGCGCGAGCGCAGCGCGGCAGAACAGCGTCAACTCGACGAGCAGAAGGCACGCAAAGCCGCCTTCACCCGCCGGGACGAACACTTGCGCCCGCTGTTGGCCAAGGGTAGCGGGAAGATCGCCTCGAAGGTCGCTATCACGGTCGTTGCCAGGGTGCTCATCGACGAGATTGGCTCCGACGCCCACAAAGCGGCGTGTGACCTGTTAGGGCTGAAGGTGCCAGCGTACAAGGACGACGCGTTGATGGACGAGGCGGCGAAGTCTGATACCGACCTCATGCGTGTCGCCGTCGCGTGCGCTCTGGCAATCGGCCACGTGGGTGCGAAGGCACAGTGGCACGGTTGGGACGGCCCGGACATCGCTGCTCTCTATGAGTTCCTGCAGGCGACGGGGTACGAGCTCGACGAGTTCGAGGCGACGCAGCTCGAAGAGGCTAATCGGCAGAAGGAAGAGGAGGACAGAGAGGACGCCGAGGCGGATGGTAGCGAGGGCCCTAAAGGTCTTAGTGGAGATGTCATATCCGAAGAAGGCGAACAGGATCTGACCGAGGAACAAGCCGCCGCCGCCCGGTATATCCCCGGCCACAAAGCCCCCGAAGGCGAGGATGTCGGCGACCCGGACATTGCCCGCTGTCGGCAGTGTGGTTGTACGGACGCCGTCGCGTGCGAAGGAGGTTGTGAGTGGGTCGATGACCCACTGGGCATGAATCTCTGTAGTCGTTGTGCCGAGGAGCTCGGGGTCGAACTGCCACTGTCGGAGCTCGAGCAGGAAGCCGCTCAGCGCAACGAGGACATGGCCGCAGACGACGAAGTCGCCGCTGTCTCCGCCACTCTCATCAGCATCGAGGAGGTCACGAAAGGCGACAGGACGCTCTACGACGTCAGTTGTGCCGAGCATGGTCAGGTGGGCAGGACGCTGGCGACGAGTTACGAATACGCCGCCGATCGTGGCGACTGTCACGTGCGCGACCAGCATCTGAGCAATGAGAACGACGCTGAGTCAGCGAGTGCCCCTGCTCTCGCCGAGATTCTCGTCGAGAACGCCGGCACGCGTAGCAAGCCCTGGAGTGTCACGTGCTCGGAGCACGGGATAGCGGGCACGTTCCCTGACCCCGAGGGAGCCCACGAGCGTGCCCAGGCTCATGTCGACATCGTGCACGCCGGGAATGCCGTCATCCGCGAGGCGCAGAAGGACTTGGTGGGTTAGCTCATGGCCCAAACCCTTACCGACGAGTTGCGAAAGGAGATGAATTCTTCACGCTGCGGCACTGTTTCCGGTTATACGTCCGGGTGCCGCTGCTCCAACTGCTCACGCGCCATGTCCGATTATCAGCGGGCGTACCGCGAGTCCAACAAGGCCTCGATCGCCGATTATCAGCGGGCGTACCGCGAGTCCAACAAGGCCTCGATCGCCGAGAAGAAGCGGGCGTACCGCGAGTCCAACAAGGCCTCGATCGCCGAGAAGCAGCGGGCGTACTACGAGTCCAACAAGGCCTCGATCGCCGAGAAGAAGCGGGCGTACCGCGAGTCCAACAAGGCCTCGATCGCCGAGAAGCAGCGGGCGTACTACGAGTCCAACAAGGCCTCTGACCGACCCGTTTTCCCGGCTGCTTCGGAAATCCTGAGTGGCCCCAAAAGCGAGCACGGTTCGCGCTTCTGGATCTCCAGAGGCTGTCGCTGCGAAGCCTGCAAGGGCGCTCTCTCGAAAGCGACAGGCTGACGTGAGCAAGCCCAAGAAGATCGGCAATCTGCTCGCGCAGGCGGCGAAGGCCTCGCGCCTGCCGTTCGTCACTGGCCACTCGGACGCTGAGCCGACCGCTCAATCGACCGCCGAGCCCGTCGCTCCATATTTCAAGGAAGGCGAGTGGTTACGCCCCGAATGTTCGGCTCGCTGGTCTTCTATCGACTGGTGTGCCGATCGTATCGGTGGTTTGCATTACTGCGACTCCGAGATCGCAGGGCACGATGGCTCGCATCGTTGTCGCTGCGGTGCCGTCAGCACGCGGGAGTGGACTCAAGACGATGAGCGCATGGTCTCCCCGGGAGAGATCGAGATGTGGCGTTGGACATACGCTCAACTGGCTGCCGAGAGGGCACCGCTGGATGCGCGAACCACCGCCGAGAAATTCGAGCGTGTAGCGGTCACGCTTCGTCGATTCGTTCCCGGGTTCGAGGATCTGCCACGCAGGGCAGCCGAAGCCGGTGATTATCTGTTCAGCGTGGCCAATCAATATGTGCCCGAAGAGCTGGATCCTCCACCCCCAGCAATTGGGATAGGTGATCAGCTCTCGCCCGAAGTCGAACCCGTCGTGCGAGAACTGCTCGCCAAGATCGACCGACAGAACGCCGAGATCGAAGCGGCGCGCGCTGAGAATGATCGACTGCGCGAGTTGCTGGTTGCCGTCGCCGGCGAGACGTGAACGGGACCGACGAGATCGTGTCGACGGACGACGACACCCTCGAGATCCTCAATCGTGACCGCGACATGGCGCGTCTGCGGTTGCTCGCCGTGCATGACCAGATCGAACGCCTCGAAGCCGAGCGAGAAGATCTCGTGGGCAAGATCGCGAAGCTCGATTATCGGATCGAAGAGCTCACCAGTGAACCGCTGGCGTCCAGAAATGAGGCGCGCCGGATGCTCGGGCACGCTCGCGAGGCATTAGATGAGGCGAGAGCATAACCGTGAGAAGTTTCTTTGACCCTCCGCTGCCTCAAGCAGGGCGCTGCCCCTGGTGTGAAGTGTCGCTCGATGGTGACACGTATCAGACGCGCTGGGCCGCTTGGGAGAAACACTCGAAGCAGTGTGCTAGACGCGCCGATGCCGCCAAGCAAGTGCCGCACCCGGACGGTGACGAGCAAAGCGTAACGGCTGCGACGACATCTTCGCTTCCCACCTACTGCGTCGCGGCATGGGTAGCGGCTCGTCGAGCACGCAGACCGCTGAGATGGTCGGCATGACAGTGCCCTCCCTCTGCCGAGCGCGCGACGCCCTTACACACGAATCAATCATCTGAAAAGGAGAAACCATGACGAATCCCAACCCCGCCAACGTCCCAGCCGACATCGCCAGGGTGCAGGCCGACGAGAAGCAAACCGACGCCGACACCGCGACGCTCGCGGCCGACGAAGCCGCCACGCCGCCGAAGCCTCCCACTCTTTCGATCGTGACATCGCTACTTCCTGGGGCCACGGTGGGGACCGCGTACTCGGAGGCGCTCACCGCGACCGGAGGGACGACGCCTTACGCGTGGTCGGCTACCGGACTGCCCACGGGGCTGAGCTTGAACGCGTCCAGCGCAGTCCTCAGCGGGACGCCGACTATTGCTGGCACCTGGAGCTTCACCGCACAAGCGACCGATTCAGGTTCCCCTGCGCAGATAGCGAAGCAAGCCCTGTCAATAGCGGTTGCCGCGGCCCCGCCGGTGTCGACCGTTCTGCTCAAGGGGATCTCGCCCGGCTACGTCGGGAACCTGACTCGCCGCTTCTCGCTGGTCGAGGGGGTACTCGGAGAGGACGCGAGCCTGCGCCGCCTCATCCGAACGGCCGAGCGGATCGCCGTCGATCTGCCCCGTGGGGTGCTCGCCAACCAGATGGCCCTGTCTGTCTCGGCCGGGGCCAAAGGCATCCGGCTCGGGGCGAACTGGGGACAGTCGACGCCAGCACGAGGGACCTACTCGTGGACATATTCGGACCCGGCCATCGAGGCCGCGATCGCAGCCGGCTTGGACGTCACGTTCATCCTCGACGGCGCCGACATCCCGCCCTGGGCTGCCGCACCGGGGTCGGCTTTGTTCGGCATCGAGTTCGCCGAATTCTGTACCGCGGCCGTCACTCGGTACGCGGCCATGGGCGTGCACAAATGGGAGCTCTTCAACGAGCCGAACCTTGGGAGCAACTTCGGAGGCACCGCCAGCGGCACCCAATACGGCAACGTGGTGAAGGTCGCGACGCCGGCCATCAAGGCAGCCGATCCCAAGGCGATCGTCATCGCCGGAGCGATCTCGCCGGCAGGAGACAGCGACGGGAACGCGGCACCCGAGACGTTCCTCAGCGGCTTCTACGCCGCGGGCGGCGGACCGTTCGCGGACGTGATCTCGATCCACGCGTATTGCTTCCCGTCGGCGCCGATGGACCCGAGCACGTCGGGGTGGAACTTCTTCCTCAACATACCGACGTGGATCTTCGCCGTGATGGCTGCGAACGGTGACGCGCAGAAGCCCGTGTGGATCACGGAGATCTCCTGGCTGACCGTCCCGACCTCGGGCGGCATCTCGCTCGCGCTGCAAGGCATCTACCTCTCTCAGGTCTTCGCTCAGCTCAAGGTCTGGACCCAGATCAAGGCGCTGTTCTGGTACATGCTGCAAGACGGCGTGACGACGGACACCGAGGACTTCGGCCTGATCACCGGCGGCGGCACGGACAAGCCCGCGTTCGCAGTGTTCAAAGCAGCATGAGCGATCACGTCACGTCCTGGTGGCGGCGCTGGCTTTTCAATCTGCGCCACTGGTGGAACGGCTGAAAGGGATGGCGGCGGTGATCCGTATTAGTGGCGGACTGGGGCAGTGAAGGTCACGCGACGAAGCCCGAGGCCGACGGGCTGAGGTGACGCGTGATGCGGCGATCAAAGCGTGAGGCGTGGGCAAAACAGTTCCAAGAAAGCAATGAAGTCGAGTGTCGAGCTGTCTTTCTTGGTTTCAAGATCAAGGACGGAGACAAGTGGCAGTACGTTCGAACCGAGGAACTGAACAGTCTTATGTTGGGCCTCAATATCGGGTTCGGTCTAGCCCTGCACATGATCGAATCGCTCACCAGCCGCGGGGGCAATGGAGAAGTGACGGATGGCGATGATTAGGTGAGCCAGAAGACGATCACAGCGCTGACTCCTGAGCAAGAAGCGTATCTGCGGTGAGGTGACGCGTGCCGACTAGTACGCATACACGCACAATCAAGGTGGTGATGGGCGCGTTAATAGCCGCCATCCATGATCACGGGCCGATTACTGAAGAAAATGTGGGTTCGGCCGTTAAGCGTGTCATTGGACAGTTGGAGACTGAGGCTGAGCGAGGTTACAAGGTGGCATTAGTAGGAGACGAGCACGCACGGTGTCGAGCCGCCATACGGTGCGACTGCGGAGAACCGGGGTGCATCGGCTGGGCGATGGGTCACCAGTGGGAGGACGCGCTGTTCGAGGACGCTCAGCGTCAGCGATGCCAGCCGAGCTCGCCATGACGCCTGCCCGCCGTAGTGGCGGGCGTCTCAGCCTCGTCGGCAGAGAGCCGCCGCACGATCTGGACGCCGAAGCAGCGTTGCTCGGTGCGATGCTGCTTTCGCGCGCTGCGGCGACGACCGGCATTGAGCTTGTCGGACCCACCGACTTCTACAAACCCGCGCACGGCCATATCTTTGAGGCGATTGCCAGGCTCGTGCTCGGCAACCGATCGGCCGACCCGGTGACTGTCGCTGACGAACTCCGCCGCATGGACGTGTTAGAGGCGGTGGGAGACCCCGCTGTGCTGCTCTCGATGCAGATCAACACGCCCTCGTCGACCAACGTTGTCTACTACGCCGAGATCGTGGCACGTTTGGCTGGTCACCGCCGGCAGATGACCGAGGCAACCGAAGTAATTGAGGCCCTGCGACGCGGTGACGACGAGCGAGCCGCCAGCCACTTGGCCGCTCTTCAAGACGTCGGATATTCGCAGCGAAATGACCTCGAGGGCGCTGATGTCGCCGCTCTCATGCGGTCGCCAGAGAGGATCGAGGCCGATCTGCTCTACTGTGCTGATGGTCGCGCCCTACTCATGCGGGGCAGTGTCAACCTGATCCATGGTGAACCGGAGGCTGGCAAGTCGTTTCTGGCGCTCGAAGCCATACGCCAGGTGCTCGAGGCTGGCGAACGCGCTGTATTGCTCGATTACGAAGGATCGCCACCGATGCTCGCCGACCGCCTCAACGACATGCAGGTCGACCCGGACGTCGTCGAGACGCAGATGCTATATCTGCGGCCCGGTGGTGCCTCTGAAGCGAAGAGGCGAAGTTGGTTGGCAGCCATCGCTCATACCGTCATCGCGTTCGGTCCCGCCCTCGTTGTGGTCGACAGCTTCGCGGCCATTCTCTATGAGTTCGGCCTCGGCGAGAACGACGCTTCTGAGGTGCTCGTCCCACTACGAGGTCTTTGTCGGCCGCTGGCCAACGCCGGCGCTGCCGTGGTAGTGGTCGACCACGTGAAGAAGGAAGCCGACAGTAGGGATCAGTGGGGTCGAGGGTCGGGTGCAAAGCGTGGAGAGGTCGACGCCTCATTCCACCTGAAGGTCCAGCAACCGTTTGCCCGGGGCAAGCCCGGATCTGCCCTTCTGCGAGTAACCAAGGATCGCTACGGGATCCTCGGCGGCCAGAACGAGATCGCTGCCAACGTGACCTATTCCGAGGACCTTGCTGGACGCCTCAGAGTTACCCTCCACGCCCCCAACCCAGATGAGGCGATCTACCGTGGTCCGACCCGCTGTATGGATGCCATCGTTGAGATTCTGCAGATGTGCGCCCCGGCCGAACTCTCGACCCGACAAATCGCAGCCTCCTTACGCTCTGTCGGGAAGGGTTTCAAGGACATCGTCGTGCGTGACGCAGCCGAGCAACTAGCACTCGATCAGACTCGACCCGTTTCGACTCGGAAGGGAGCCAAGGGCGCGAATCTCTACCATTTCGTGAGCCCCAAAACCGACCTTCTGAAGGCATTTTGAGACCGCGTCCCATGTGCGGCCCACCGCGGCCGGGACGCGGTTGCGACCGGTCCGCGGCCGACCGCGGCCCAGTCAGCCCAGGGGGGGTTACCCCCTGGGCTGGGCTGCAGTCGTGCCTGGGAGCAACTTCGTACGGGCCGCGGTTCGAGACCCCTCTGAGACACAGTCCGCGGCCCAAAATCGGGCCGCGGTCTTAGCTTCCGTTGTGATTTCGCCTGGAGATGGAATCTGATGCTTAAGTCGAGTCTTGGGGCCAGCATGACCACCACTGCCCGCCAGACGCTCGATTCCATCACCACCGAGAGGCAGCTGCTCGACTTCGTCACCAGCTACGCGCGCGCCCACCACTGGCTCGCGTACCACACCCATCGTTCCGATCATTCGCCTGCTGGCTTCCCGGATCTCTGCATGGTGCGCGGTCGTCGCATCGTCTTCGCCGAGCTGAAGAGGGAGAAGGGCAAGACGACCCCTGCGCAAGACCAGTGGCTCAAGGCACTCTTGCTCGTGGCGGATGTTTCAGGTGGCGCCGTGCAGGTATACGTGTGGCGGCCGTCGGATGTTGGCACAATCATGGAGGTGTTGAAATGAGTGTCACCAGTCCCGAGGCGATTGTCGAGGCCGTCATGGCCGACCTCATCGCCTACTGCGCCGACAACGACTTCTCTCCGCAGTCGACCAGACCCTATGCCGAGCCCACGATCGTCCTGCCCGATCAGTGTCCTCTGCTCGCCGTGTGGTGCGAACTCACCACCTACCAGATCGCGGCCACTGGGCCACCCTTCCCTTACGATCGCCACCACACCGTCTTCGTCGGTTGGTACGTATGGAACCCGAAGGAAGCCGAGGTCGGCGGTGTCGGTGACCCCGGTACCGTCATGGCCCTCAGCAACACCCTCGAGCAACTGATCGCCCAGCTCGACACCTACAGCGCCGGGATCCCGACCATCGGCCAGCAACTCGTCTCCACGCTGCAATCGCGTAGCGTCAAGCCGCAGGAAGGCGCTCTCTGGCGTGGGCTCGCCGAGCTCGAGGTGAAGGAAACGACCTGAGTCTGCCCGAGTGGGCTCGGCACCCTGGTTGGCACAGCGATGTCCCGTGCAACGGGGCGACCGAGGTCATGTACGGGAGCAACGTGCCGAAGGCGAAACGATTCTGCTCGATGTGCTCTGTCCGCCAGCTTTGCCTGGCCGCTGCCCTGACCAATCGGGAACCCGATGGCGTGTGGGGAGGGTTCACGACCGTCGAGCGCGAGATGATCCTCAAGGCCAATCCCGAAGATATTCCCGCTCTGTTGCGCAAGTTTGCGCATCGAGACTCTAGGCGGCGGCCAGCATGAGCATCGTGGTAGTCGAGGACTTGTTCACGACCAGCGAAACCTGCGAACTACTTCGCTGTTCTCGCCGCACCCTTGTCAATCTTGTGGCTCGTGGGCGGCTTGCGCCCGTCCGGGTCAGCGCTCGCCGCAATCTCTTTCGGCGGTCCGATCTCGAGCGCTTCGTGACCGAGAACACCAACGACGATGCCGAGGTCTTCCGTGACGCCTTCGCCTTTCTTGCCGAACGGCAGGCCGAGGAGGATCGACCGCTTTGTCCCTCCTGCACCAAGCGACGGGTCAATCGTGGGGCCAATCGCTGCATTCGTTGTCAGGAGCAGTACGAACTCCAGCTGAGTCACAAACGCAAGTGGTGGACCGCTCACGGCTCTGAGCGGCGAGCGGCAGAGCGCAAACAGGCAGCAGCGACGGCCGCCGACGACGAGGCGGTGGGCGAGTGAAGCGGGACTACCGATTCAAGGGACCCTGGCGGGGTTCTCTTCGCCGACGAGTGCTCGCCATCTGGGGTGCGCGCTGCGCCATGTGTGGATGGCCCGGCACTGACGGCAAAGGCAACGGTTTGCATCTCGCTCACCTCGTCCCTGCGCCAATCGGCGCCGCCGACGAGACCAACCTGGTCCCCCTGTGTGCCAGTTGCCACCGCCGGTTCGACGCACGCCGCAACGCTGCCGCCGACGCTGATACCCCCAGTCTCGATAATCGTTTCGACTCGCCCTCTACACCGTCGTTTGAACTCGGCCGAATTACTGCAAATTCTTCGAGAAATGTCGACGGATCATGCTCAGTGGGCGCAGGTTCCCCCGCCTTCTCGTCACGCTATGCGGGCATTGTCGTCGGTTGCGACGAGTCGGGGGACTGATGGCGACTCCTGGCCCGAAGCCGAAGCCGACTCATCTGAAGATCCTCCACGGGAACCCGGGCGGGCGCGCCCTCAACAAGAACGAGCCGAAGCCGCGCGCCAAGCGCCCATCGTGCCCACGGGACTTCTCGGATGACGCGAAGAAGGCCTGGCGTAGCGCCTGCACCGAACTCGAGGCAATGGGGATGCTCCACTCGGCCGATCGGGAGTTGTTGATCGTCTTCTGCGAGGCGGTGGCTCAACACCGGCAGGCCTGTCGGGCCGTCCGTACCGCCGGGGTGCTGATCAAGGGCCGATCGGCCGGAGTGATCAAGAACCCCGCTTGCCAGATCGTGCGCGACAGCGCTGGCACGATCACCCGCGTCGCTGCCGAACTCGGGCTGTCCCCCTCGGCCCGGTCGAGACTTAGCGTGCCCACCGCCGACGAAGACGACCTGACCAGGAAGTACCTGTCGTGAGGCACCGAGCTCATGCCTCGACACAATGAACGCGCCTTCTCCCCTGAACGAGCGGACCATGTCCAGGGGTTCTTCGAGGAGCTGCTCGTCCACACGAAAGGGCGATGGGCTCGCAAACCGTTCGTCTTGGCGGACTTCCAGCGTGACGAGATCATCCGACCACTGTTCGGCACTCTGCGATGGGACTCGCAGATCGAACGCTGGGTGCGGGCCTACACGCTGGCCTGGATTGAGGTGGCGAGGAAGAACGGGAAGTCGGAACTCGTTGCCGGCTGCGGCTTGTATCTGTTGTGTGCTGACGGTGAAGAAGAGTCCGAAGTGTTTGGTTGTGCCAAGGACCGCGACCAGGCCAGCGTCATCTACCAGGTGGCAAAGCGCATGGTGCAGCTCTCGCCGATCCTCAGCCGACGTCTCACCATCGTCGACTCCAAGAGACGCATTATCGACGAGAAGACCGGGTCCTACTATCAGGTCGTCCCGGCCGACGCTGGCGGGCAGCTCGGTCTCAACCCTCACGGCGTGTTGTTCGACGAGGTCATCACCCAGCCGAGTCGTGAGCTGTGGGACGAGCTCAAGACCGGGATGGGCACCCGAGACCAGCCGCTCATGCTCGCAGCCACGACTGCTGGCAACGATCCAGGGGCCATGGCCGCCGAGGAGCATCTGCACTCCGAGGTCGTGCTCCGGGACCCCTCGATCGACCCGGCGCGGTTCGTATTCATGCGGAATACTCCGACCGAAGGCGATTGGAAAGACGAGAAGAACTGGTACTACGCCAACCCGGCCCTCGAGAAGGGGCGCGGCGGCGGGTTCTTGCGGATCCAGATCTTGCGCGACGAAGCCAAGGAGGCCGAGCGCAACCCACGCAAGCAGAATGCCTTCCGCCAATATCGGCTCAACGAGTGGGTTCGGCAGATCACCCGATGGCTCGACATGGGCGTCTGGGACGAGAACGCTGGCATTGTACGAGAGGAGGATCTTGCAGGGAAGACCTGCTATGGCGGGCTCGACATGGCCTCGACCACCGACTTCGCTGCCTGGGTCCTCTACTTCCCCGGGGCGATCGAGCTTCCTGACGACGCCGGGCACGCCAACGCCGTCCTGGCTCGCTTCTGGCTTCCCGAGGCAGCCGTCAAGGCGCGCAAGGACATACGCGACGTGCTACATCTGTGGGCCCGTGCCGGGCGGCTCACGATCACACCCGGCGATGTCATCGACCACGACGCCGTCCGCCTTCAGATCGACCGCGACGCACGCGCCTTCCGGTTGCTCAGGGTGGGTTACGACCGATGGGGCTCGAACGAGATCGTCCAGTGGCTCAAGAAGCGCCTGCCCGAGGCGAACGTGGTCGGCGTCGCACAGACCACCACTGCCCTCAATGCCCCGTCGAAAGAACTCGAGCGGCAACTCGGTCTCCGCCTGCTGCGTCACGGCGGGCATCCGGTGCTTCGCTGGATGGCAGACAACGTCGAGGCGCGTACCGACTCGAACGGCAACATCAAGCCCGATCGGGCAAAGTCCCGTGAGAAGATCGACGGGATCGCTGCCCTGGTCGACGCCGTGTCCGTCGCCATGGAAGAACCGAAGACGGCCTTCGCGTTTGTTCTTTAGTAGGAGTTGACCATGCCACTTCGTCTCATCGGACCCGACGGCAAGTCCCAACTCGAAGTATCCGGGTCACCCGTGGCCCCGGGCCTCGGGACCATCGAAGAAGGAGAGAAGATGCCCCGCACCGACCGCCAACTCGACACCGAGCGTCCCGATCAGAGCGACGAACGCCGTCGTGCCCGCGAGAAGGGTGCCAAGCGCAAGACCGCCGAAGCCAAAGACAAGGAGAAGACCAAATGACCACTCCCATGCTTCTGCTGATCGCCATCGAGCTACTACTTGCCGCTCTGGTCTTTGCTGGTCGTTCGCTCTATCGCCTGGGCGTCCGCAACGGTGCGAAGAGCGTCGCTGTCGTCGGCGAAGCGGTCAGCTCTCTCGACCCCGTTACCCGCGCCTTCGAGGTACCCCAGGCGCCCCAAGGGCTCGACGTGATGCACGTTGTCGAGGACGCCTCAGCACAAGACAGCCCAGGGCATGCCGCCAGAGACCGCCTGATCGCTCACGGCAGTCTGCATCCTCTCCCTGACGCGGTCCCCGTGGTTGCCGAGCCCGAGCCCTCGTGGCTTCACGCGCTCATGGCCACCCAGGTCATCGTGCACACCACCGACGATCGTTCGATCGAGGGACTCCTCGTCATGGAATCGACGAAAGGCATCATTCTGCGCAACGCGAAGCTTCTCGACGAAGGCCGTGCACCGGTACCGATGGCCGGCGAGACATGGTTGCCCAAGGAGAGCATCTTCATCGTGCAGGTGCCGGGGACACAGGCGGCATGAAGAGCCGCACCGTCGTCGTCAAGGAGAAATCGGGACTGACTCTCGCTCAGCTTGCGGATTTCGTTTCGACTGCTCGGAATGACGGGGTCTCCGACAGCGCGGTCGTTGGGGCGCGCGTGACCTGGGGCCGCAAGCTGATGGAAGTCTCGGTGGAGGTGAAGACGTAGAGATGCCTCCGAGAAGGCCGAAGACGATGCCAGCGGGCGGGCGGATCCACCCGGATCTCGCCGCGCTTGCCTACCCGATTGCCAAGTTGACGCCACTCGACGGGAACCCGAACAAGGGCGACGTCGAGGCGGTCATGCGCAGCTTTCGGACCTTCGGGCAGCGCAAGCCGATCGTGGCTCGTCGACGTCCCGACGGGGTCGAGGAGGTCACGGCCGGCAATCACGGGCTCGAGGCGGCCAAGCGACTCGGGTGGACCGAGATCGCTGTCGTGTGGAGCGACGACGACGATGTCACAGCTAAGGCCTGGGCGTTGGCGGACAATCACACAGCGCAGCTCGCCACGACCGACCCCGAGGCTCTGGCCGCCATGCTCAGCGACGTCTCGGTCTCCACGGAGCTGCTCGCCGCGACCGCGTACACCGAGGCGGATCTGGCGAAGCTCGTGCCGGGCGGCGCCGACGATCAGACCGACGAGCTCGGCACCGGCGTCTACGCGGTAGTGATCCCCTGCCGGGACGAAGCCGAGCAGCTCGAGCTGGTGCACCGCTTCATGGAGGAGGGACTCGTATGCCGCGCTGTCGTTTCGTAAGAAGCACGGAGATCACCCGGACGCCGCGCGTTGTCCAGTGCGAGGGAATCTTCGACGTACCGGCAGCGAGCCAGAGTGAGCTCAGCTGGGACGTGGACCTGCCGATCGAGGACAAGAACTGGCAGATCGGACTCATCGTCGGCCCGTCGGGGTCGGGGAAGTCGGTACTCCTCGAGGAGATGTTCCGCAAGCCTAAGATGCCGCGCTGGCCCAAGACGGCCGCCGTGGTGGACGGCTTCCCCGAGTCGATGCCGGTGCGCGACATCACCGGGGCACTGTCGGCCGTCGGGTTCTCGTCGCCTCCCTCGTGGCTGCGGCCCTACAACGTGCTCTCCAACGGGGAGCGCTTCCGGGCCGATCTTGCGCGTCTGCTCGCCGAGTCGGCCGATGACGATCTGACTGTGATCGATGAGTTCACCTCGGTCGTCGATCGCACCGTGGCGAAGGTCGCCTCTGCGGCCGTGGCGAAGCACGTGCGACGTGGCACCAAGCGGCTCGTCGTCGCCTCGTGCCACTACGACATCGTCGACTGGCTGCAACCGGACTGGCAGTATGACACCGGCAGTGCCACGTTCGAATGGAGGTGTCTTCAACCCCGACCCCGCATCGAGCTCGAGATCTATCGCAGCACCCCCGCGGCGTGGGAGACCTTCCGTCGTCATCACTATCTGACCGCCGAACTCCACCGTGGGGCGGCGTGCTTCGTCGGGCTCGTCGAGGGGCGCCCGGCTGTGTTCACTTCGGCGATCAAGATGCCGCATCGCAACTCCAAGAATCTGATCCGGGGCCACCGTACCGTGTGTCTCCCCGACTTCCAGGGAGTGGGGATCGGCAATGCCATGGCAGAGACCGTCGCGAGCTGTTATCGGGCCCGGGGGATGCGTTGGCGGGCGACAGTGAGCTCGCCGGCGATGATTCGCTACCGGGCCCGCTCGCCGCTCTGGCGCATGGATCGCAAACCGTCCTTCGTCGCCCCGCAGGGCCGATCGAGCGGGCTGAAGCGCATCGTCAGCTCGACGTCGCGCCTCACAGCCACGTTCGAGTACGTGGGCCCGCCGGCGTCAGCGGAGCAGGCGACGGCATTGCTTGGGTAGATCCCAGAGGCTCTGTTGCCCTGGCGTCTTGAAAGCGCGAGAGAGCGGACGAGGATCGTCAAGCAGCCAGTGCCAGCAGCCCGGGCGCGCCCACTTCGAGCGAGAGTCATCGACGACGTCGAGCAACTCGACAGTCCCGAGGATCGCACCCAGCGGCCCGTCGACGTCGGGGTAGAGCTCGACGCCCTCGCTGTCGGGACGACTCGCAGCGTGGATCGCCAGCCGCCCGCGGTAGTTGGTGCTCCACGTGCGATTCTCGACGTCCTTGGCGCCCGACATGATGAGGCTCGCCCACGGCTGACGCACGCTGAGCGTCTTCAGAACGGCTCGAACTCCGTCGCCGTCGATGTCGAAACTGCGCTGGGTCGCCACTGTGCTGCCTCCTCTCGCTCTTCGTCCTCTTGAGCAGTCAGCTCGGTGAGATAAGCCTCGCACGTCACTCTGACAGCGAAGAGGGTGCTCAGTCGATAGAGCGGGTGCGGGAACAGGTCGTCGAGATCGTGACCTCCGACGCTTGCAACGCGTCGAGCGCGCTCGGGGCCCCCTCTCATGTGGCGTGGTCGCGTGCGTAGCCAGCGGGCGTAGTCGACGACTCGAGTGCAGCGCAGCCAGTCGCTCATCGCCTCGTCGACGTTGGCGTGATAGCGATCGGCGATCACGTCGGGCCCGTCAGCGAGCGAGTCGACCCAGTTGCGTCGGATGCGCTGTCGCTCGGGTTGCGAGAGGTGCCAGTACCAGTTCCACTCGCCACCGATCTCCCCTCTCGGGGGAGCGATGACGAGAGCGCCATGGGCTTCTAGCTGCCCGTAGGCGTCGCTCGCTGCGGCTTCGATCTCTGTCATGATCTCGCGTCTGATCGCGCTCACGGGGTCGTAGGCGGTTGTCGTGCTCATTGTTCGCGCTCGGCGCAGTAGGAGCAGAGCTCGTCACCGGCTTGGATGTCATCGAACGTCAGCTCGTTCCCACAGTCAGCGTTCTCGCAGTGAAACGGGCGGGCGAAACTGCCATCAGGCTCGTCGAGCAACGCGGGCTCGACCCAGTTCAGATGCCCGTCTGTCCCGAACAGGCGACCTTCGTCGTGGTAGCTGCGGGCGGTCATGACTGCACGCTCTCGGCGACGATGCCCTCGGGTTCGAGAACGCTGAGGATCGCGTGCGACGTCTTGATCACTCGGTCGGCGGTCGAGCGCACCACGTCGGCGTCGCCGTCAGCCCAGCGGGCCACGTAGGGGAAGGTGTAGACGTCAGTCGACATCCCGAACGCTTGGCAGACGAGGTGGGCGACGGACTCGGCTTCGACTTCCTTGACGCCCCGGCACTCGAACAGCTCGCCCTCGTGGAGGATGACGTGCGCTAGCTCGTGCGTGAGCGTCTTCACTCGCTGCGCATCTGAGAGCCCATGCCGGATCGTGACGGTGTGGTCGGCGTAGTTCGTCTGCCCGTTCGCTGTGCCGAGCAGCTCGATGGACGCTTGCTCGGACCAGCAGGTCGCGAGCTCGAACCCGGCCTCGATGACGAGCTGGGCGAGAGACTCCCAGGCACCCTCGGGTGCTTCGCCGGCGAGCAGCTCGGGCAGCACGTCGGGGATCTCTTCGCCGTCAGTCTGCGAGATGTCGAAGACGTGGGTGGTGGTGAAGCCCCGGATGCCGGTCATGCTCAGCTCTTCGCCGGACTCTTCGTCGGTCCACGTGCGGCGGAATTTGCAGGGAGCGAGGATGAGGATGCCCTTCTCACCTTTGCGCACTTGGCGCCCGAGCGCTTGCCACGCTCTGTACCCGGCGACTCTCGTCGCGTCGGGGCGCTGCAGCATGATTAGAAAGACATTGTTGGCGCTGTAGCGGTGGAAGTGGGAAGCGGTAGCGAGCATCGCTGCCCAGTTATCCCCACTTACGAGGGACTCGACGGCCGTCACGAGATCATCGTGGGCGGCTTCAAGACGCTCGGCTCGCTGGGTGTTAGCTTCTGTCATGTCAGGGCCTCCTCTGAAGGTTCTGATCGGGCCCGGGAGTGTTGTCGCACTGCCCGGGCCATCTCTGTTTGCTACTGATAAGCCTACGCTCTGCTAGCAGCTGGGGCAAGTGCTTGTGTGCCCCCTGAGCTGCGAAAACGTGTTTTCTAGCTAGCCAGTGGCAAGCCATCTGCTAGCCACGGTTAGCACTGTTTGCCAGTGGCAAGCCTTTGCTTCCTGTGGCTAACCGCTCCCCCGTCGTCTAGCCCGCGAGCACACTCGACGGCATGACCTTCCCGCGAGATCCCGGCTTCGAAACAGGCATCCCACCCGGCGGCGCTCAGTCGACGGTCCTCGCCAAGAACAGCGCGGCTGACGGCGACACCAAGTGGGCGACCGCCGTGTCAGGCGTGACTATCCCGCAGACTCACATCGCGGCCGCGTCTGCCCCGGCAGCGGCGACGTCCTCGCAGAACTCGACCACGGTGGCGAGCGACCCGGCGAGCGTCATCACACTAGCCAACGCGTTGCAGACCAGCTACAACGCCGCCCAGGTCGACGTCGCCGCGCTCATCACGGAGCTCGCCGCGCTCACGACGAAATACAACACGCTCCTCACCGAGCTGCAGACCGCCGGCATCCTCGCCTCGAGCTGAGGCAGGCGGCCCTAGCCGCCGAGGATCATCGAGGTCGTGCAGGTCCTCGCGCCCGACGGCAGTTACCGCACCATCCCGAGCCGGAATCGCAGCTGGCCACTAGCCGGCACGCGCTATCAGCAGGAGTTCACGCAGTCGTGGGCAGGGCTTCGACTCTCGGCGCTCCCCACCGGCGAGTCGCGCATCCTCGCCTACCGGCGCATCTATCGCGGCAACCCCTGGGTTTACTCAGCGGTCAATGCGGTCGCCCAGGGAGTCGCATCATTCCCGCTCCGGGTCTACGGCTGGGGCAAGGACGGCGAGCGTCTCCCATACCGGGCGGAGCTCCCGAACACGCCCGGGCCCCTGAATGCCGCCATGAAGCTGGCGAAGCTGCTCGCATACCCGGCGCCGTTCATCTCCCGGCGGCGCACAGTGCGCCGGCCTGTGGTCGACAAGATGGTCTACGGGAACGGCTTGCTGGCGAAAGAGCCCGACGGCATGGGCGGCGTGGCGTCGCTCTACAACGTCCCTTGGCGCGAGGTCTCCGTCATCGCCGGCACCGAGGTCCCTGTCGTGGGCTTTCGCATCATGGGCACGGCCGGCACGCGCGTGTGGGCGCTCGAGGACGCCGTGCAGTTCGGCGAGGGCGATCCTGACTCGCCCATCTCGCCGTCACCGCTCGAGCCGCTGCAGTGGACGATCGCCCTCATGGACGCGATGAGCCGCAACATCGTCGCCTTCTTCCAGAACGGCGTGCGCTCGAGCGGCGTCCTGAAGCTCCCGCAGATGCCCGAGGATCGGGAACTCGCGATCATCCGCGAGCAGATCCAGCAGCTCTACTCGGGGAACGAGAACGCCGGCAAGCCGCTCATCACCTCCGGTGAGTGGTCTCCCATGTCGACCGGCTTCAACTACTCGGACATCGTCGAGCTCTCCCGCCTTTCCCGGGAGGAAGTGGCCACCGCCTACCGGATCCCCCCGCCGGTGATGGGCATCCTCGACAAGGCCATAAAGGCGAATGTGGAGGAGTTGCGCGAGCAGTTTCTCCGCGACGTGCTCGCCCCGTATGCCTCGGAATTCACCGACGAGATCGACGCGCAACTGATCGACCCTGTTCCGCAGTGGTCGGGTCTCACGAGCGGCTTCGACATGTCGGGGCAAATGCTCCCGGATCTCGAGGCTCTCGCCGTAGCGTTCAAGGAACTCAAGCGAGTTTTCACGCTGAATGAGCTCCGCCGCATGGCCGGTCTTGCCGACCTGCCCTTCGAATGGGCGAACCAGCCGTGGATGGAGCCCGGCTCGCTCCCCGCAGGACTCGCCCCGCAAGGTGCCACCCTCAACCCCGACGACATCACTGACCCCGAGGCCGACCAGGCGATGCCAGGCGATGACGAGGTGGAGGACGGGGACGACGCCCAGGAGGAGGCATCCATCGCCAGGCGACCGACTGCTGGTCGCCTCGGCCCCGCCCCCGTGCTGACCGAGCGAGCGCTCGCTGCCGCGAACGGGAACGGTCACACGCTCTAGCCGACAGCGACGCTGGCACCCATGGCCGAACCCGTAACGAAGTGCGGCACCTGCGGGATTGCTGACGACGAGCCCAAGCACCAGATACTCGTCGGTTTCAACAATCCCAACACCGGGGGTGCCATGTTCCATGGGCACGACTTCGAGCGCGAGGGGATGATCTTCTACCACTTCGGCTGCGCGAGCGAGTGGCACAGCAAGGTCGCCCCTGAGGCACAGGCAGCGCACGCGCGCATCTGCACCCTGGCCGCTTCTGGTGTCCACGGCGACGAACTGCGCTCACGCATCCAGGCAGGTGATTTCTGATGGCCGGTGGCGTTGACCAGACGATGGCGAACAAGGTCCTGACCCTGCTGAACACGGGGGCCAACGGACCGAGCATCACGACTCCGATCCACATGCGTTTCATGACAGCTAACGGCTCGGACGCGTCCGCCGGTACCGAGCTGACCACGGGAAGCGGCTACACACAAGGCACTGGTGCCCCTTCCGTCTCATCCTTCGCTGCTGCTTCGGCAGGATCGCAGGCTTCGTCAGCTGCGGTGTCGGTGACGAACATGCCTTCTTGCACGCTCACGGGGATGGAGCAGTGGGATAGCTCTGGCACCCCACAACGCACGTTCTGGGCACCTTGGCTGGCCGGGAGCATCGTTGTGGGGAGTGGCAACACCTTCACGGTGGCGAGCGGCAGTTTGACCGACTCACTGGCCTGATCGGAACGGGGAGAGCCCGATGGCTTCCTGGCTCCTCGCTGACGCCACCTATGGGCATCTGACAGCTAACGCGCTGTCCGGCAATGAGTCGTTGGTCGTCGCGACCGACCAAGGCACTTTCCCCACCCCCGCCGCGGGACAGCAGTTTCCGATTGTCATCAACCCGAATCTGACAGGGCTTGCCGACAACGCCACTACTGAGCGCTGCATCGTTACTGCGAACTCAAGCGGGACGTTCACGGTCGGACCATTGACGTACAACCACTCTTCGGGCGAGCAAGTTGTCGTCGTCATTGACTCGGCTTTCCTCATGGGCATCCAGATCCCCGCGCCTGTGTTCATCACGACGACTGGCACATGGACGGTTCCCGTTACTGGCTGGTGGCGGTTGTTCTGTCAGGCACCGGGCGGCGGAGGTGGTGGTGGTTCTTATACGGAGTGTGGTGGTGGTGGTGGTGGTCAGGGCGCTTATACAGAGTGGCTTGTGCATCTCACGGCGGGGACCGTGCTCACAGCTACTATCGGTGCCCCTGGCATCGGAGGTACTGGTGGTACTTCTGGAAGTCCGACCGCGAGTGGTGGCACGAGTGGCGGCACATCAGTGTGGAGCGGCACGGGTGTAGCGCTCACTGCATACGGCGGCGGCGGCGCTGAGTATAACGATGCAAGCGGTTCTCTCATTCTGGGCGGCGTATATGGGTGCAGCGATAACTGCGTGGCGGGGATGCAAGGCGACGCACCCGGAACTGCTGGTTGCGGCGGTCCTGCTGACAGCGGCGGTGGGTGGACTGGTGGAGGTCCTATAGGACCGTTCGCGTTGGGCGGCGGGTACGGAGGCAACGGTGAGAGTGGTTCTAAAGGAGGCGCTGCTGGCACGGGTGCGGGTTCGATGGTTTCTGGCGTTCGCATAACAAATGTGACAGCTACCGTCAACGGGGCCAACGGCGGGACACCCACTACTTACGGGACAGGCGGTGATGGTGGTGGTGCGGCGGCTGTTGGGGGCACCGGAGGGAATGGCGGCAACGGTGGACCTGGCCTCTGTGGTGCTATCTGTGTAGCGATCGGCTAAGGGACGGGCGTGATGTTGCGCCTTCCTGAGAGTGTGCTGAGATGAGCGTCGCTATCGTCTCCGGTCAGATTTCGACCACCAATCTTCTTACAAGTCCACAGTCTACCGCCCTGACCGTTGCGCTGACTGGTGTGACAGCGGGCAACACACTGGTGATGGCCGTCGTCTGTGACACTGGCACGACCACCATCAAGTCCGTCACAGACAGCGGTACGACGAATGGTTGGACTTTCATCTGTGGTCAAACGGCTGGCGTACGCGATGTTGAGTGGTGGTACGCCTCTGGCGCGGCTGCTGGTACTCACACCGTCTCGGTCACTCCTAACGCCTCGTGCGAGTTTGGCATGACGTTGTTCGAGTTGTCCGGGGCTGGGATTCCCACCAATGTCGGTTCGGGTGGTGGCGAGGTTGACACCGCCACTTCTGGGAACGTGGGCTACCTTGCCATGACAGTGGGGTCCGCAGGCTCCTGGGTGGCGGTTGCTTCCGTCTCGTATCTTCAGACCAACTCTACCGGCCTCGGCACGTTTTATGCGGGACCGACATCGGGTGGCTTACAGCTTGCAGGTATTACCTACGGTCCTGCCTCCTCGGACACCTCTGCCGCGACCGGCTGGACGGCAACTAGCGGCGTCTGGGCCACGGCGGGGATTGTCGTACCGCCAGCCGCTACTGTAGTGACGGGTGCAGCGACCGCTGCCGCTGTCACCAGTGTTTTGGTTAGCTCTGTTGGGACTGTCTTGGGTGTGGCTGCGCCTGCGACGGTCGCGAATGTTTCGGTCGGTGGCACTCTCACTAACCTGGGCGTGGCAAATCCCCAAGCCGTTGCGTCGGTCGGGGCACTCCCAGGTGCTTTTTCCAACGTGCAGAGTGTCTCTACAGCCATCGGCTCCGGTTCTGGCACGCAGAGCATTACAGTTTCTAAACCGGCGTTCATGCAGTTGCTTATCGCTGTGTGTCTCGTCGTTCAGTCATCGGCAAGCGATCCGTCGATTGTTGCACCGACCGATAACGGCTCAGGTGGTTGGACAGCTCTTGGGGCAGAACAGCGGTTGGGCTCGACGAATCAATGGGCGCGAGCCTTCTACAAGGTTGCTACTTCAACTGATCACACCAGCCTCACGAGCATTACGTTCACATGGTCGAACGGCACCGCGACCACCGGCGGTGTCGTTCTCTTCGAGGAGTTCGACGGCTTCACAGGTATGCCGACCGTGGAACTCGGGCCAGTAGCTACGAGTGGTAACTCTACAAACAACCCCGAGATCATCTTCAATGAGGCCAACACCGTGGAGCCGCTGCTCGTTTGGAGCGTAGTGGCAACGTCCGGCCCGAACGGCGGGATAACCGGCTCCAACTTCTTCCAGATTTACAACGGGTCAACGTTCTCCAACTACCGCCTTCTGTATACACAAGGGTCCGCCTCCACCTGTGAAAGCAGTTGGACCATTTGCAGCGGTCTCGGTCAGACCTATTACGGGATCGAACCAGCTGTCAACTTCGAGTGGACGACCCCTCAGTCGTGGGCAGGTTTCTCCATCGCCTTCTATGACCCTGGTGGCTGGTCGGGCGCTGCCACGGCTTCTGCAACAGTTGGTGTCTCGGTTGGTGGAGTAGCAACCGAACTTGGTACTATTACAGCTACAGCCACCACTGCGGTCAGTTGCGCTGGTGGCGCTGGTCCTCCTGGCACAGTCACAGCAGTGGTTGTCGCAAGTGCAAGTGTCGGGGGAGTCGTAACGCAGTTCGCTCCAATAACAGGTGGAGGGATTGTGTTCACGGCCATTCCTGGCTTGGCGATTCCTGGCCTGGCTGTCCCTGGAGATACCGGAGGCCAAGCAGGCTCAGCCGTCACAGCGGCAGCAGCGGCGAGCGTCTCAGTTGGCGGCACAATCTTGGCCATCACGGGGGCCGCGACTCCACAGGCTGTCACTTCGGTGAGTGCTTCTGGCATCGTTACCCAACTTGGCTCGGTCACTGTAGCTGTTCAGGCATCGGTCACTGCAAATAGCGTTGTGACCCAACTCGACTCGGTCATCGCGGCATCCACGGCTTCGATGACGACATCAGGGGTTGTCACAGCACTCGGCACGGCGACAGCAGCGGTTATCGGCAGTGCAAGTGTTTCTGGCATCGCAACTGGGGCAGTTTCAGCTGAAGCTGACTCAACGATTTCAGTGACGACTGCCAGCGTGACGACGGTTCTTGAGGCGACCACTCCGGCAGCCCAGACGTCCGTCTCGACGTCTGCCGTGCTCACTCAGTTCGGAGCGGCGAACTCTGATGCCACGGCAAACGTCTCCACCTTGAGCATCGTCACCACGTTGGGCACCGCGACAGCGGCGTCGACGGTCTCGGTCAGCACGACCGGGCTCGTCGAGACGCTCGCTGTAGCTACGGCATCGAGCACGGCTTCGGCGACGACGTCTGGTGTGACGACCTCGAGCGCGGCCAGTCCCATGGCAATCGCCAGCGTGGCGGTATCTGGTCTTCTCAGGACGCTGGGGGTAGCGACAGCGACCGCTGTCGTTTCGATATTTGCCCTCGGTGGCGTGCCAGTGTTCCCGATCGAGGACACGATCGTGACGTCTGTCTCGCTTTCGCTGAACTCGCCAGGTGTCACGCTTGCACCGATGACGGCGTGCGTGGAACTCAGTCAGAACGAGGTGGGAGCCAACGTATGAACCCAAAGATCACGTTTGTCAACGGTGCCACCGGACCCCCACTCACCGTCACTTTCCTGCGCTCGGGGGCTCCAGTCGACCTGACGAACGCGACCGTGACGGCGATCGTCTATCGCGGTGGAGGGTCGCTCCCTGCTCTCACGAAGACGCTAGTCGTCCTCTCCCCGCCGACCAACGGTCAGGCGCAGCTCTCGTGGGGGTCTGGGGATCTGGTCGCCGAAGGGGGGCCGATCGAGTACCACATCGACTTCGAGCTTACTCTGCAAGACACGGGCGGTGCCGTGGAGATCCAGCCACGCTCGCTGGTGGTCGAGGTGCGCCCCTCGCTCGTCTAGGTGGCTCTAGCCAGCGGGGACGCTGGCGGCCATGGCCGAAGCGCTCAAGCGCCGCCTTCGCATGCAGGTGCGCGCGACGCCCGACAAGGGCCCAGGCACCGGGACAGCGGTCATCTCGACCTACGACCTGGAGTACCCGATCGGGTGGGGGTGGACTGAAAAAATCCTCTCGGGCTGCTTCGCCGACTCGATCGCCGCCCACCCGACGGTTCCCGTGTTCCACCAGCACGATTGGGACGCTGGCCCCATCGGTGTCGGCAACCCGACCGAAGACGACGACAAGCTGACCATCGACTTCCGGCTCTATCTCAAGATGGGCGACCTGGTCGACCGCGTCTACCAGGCCATGCTTGACGAGGCGCTCGAGGAATGGTCGATCGGCTTCTGGGCAAGCACGATCATCTCGGACGAGGAGAACGACTGCTGCGACCAGATCGCCAAGGGTGACTTGGCCGAGGCTTCGATCTGCGTGCGCGGTGCCAACCCCGAGACGGGAACGCTCGAGCTAGCGAGCGTCAAGGGCTGGGTCGTGGGCGACGAGCCGGCCCGCGAGCGCGAACTCATCCGCGTTCGCTCGCTCATCGGCGCCAACGTGCCCGATCTCGACGTTCTGCGGGAGCGTAAGGCCACCCCGAACCACTCGACCGCCATCGACACCGGGAGCTGGGACGGCCCAGGCAACGAGAAGAAGCTCGAGACACCGCTCACCATCAGCATCGGGAACCGCGAGTACGCGTGGCGCGATCCCGACAAGGACGAGACGACGAAGGGGGCGTGGAGCTTCCCGCATCACATCGTCGGCGACGGCGGTACGCCGGGTGCCGCCAACGTGAAGGCCTGCCAGTCGATCATCGGGATCTTGAACGGCGCCAGAGGGGGATCGAACATTCCCGATGCCGACCGCCAGGGCGTGTGGTCTCACGCCGCGAAGCACCTGCGTGATGCCGGTGAAGAGCCGGCCGAACTCAAGTCCGAGGACGCGCTCGACCTCTTGGATCGTGTTCTCGGATTGCTCACCGTTGGCGATTTGGCTGGCGCTCACTCGGTCCTCGAAGAGGCGCTGCAACGCGACGCGAACGACCCGAACGACCCGCTGGCGGGCGCCGAAGTCGGCACTCACACCCACGCGCACACTCACGACGACGGCGAGACCCACTCGCACGAGCACACGCACAATCCCTCGGTGGCCGATCACGACGCGACCGACGGGGACGTCGCTCACAGCCACGACCACCCCGAGGGCCCCGAGTCCGGTGTGGCTGGCGATCCAGCCGACGAGGAGTCCTCGAAGGAACGGGTAGCGCGTGCCGTATCGACGCCTTGGGGCCGGCGTTTGCTCGCCCTGACCAGGAAGGACCCCGAGGTATGAGGGTGGACGCTGGTCGGCGCCTTATCGAGTCGCCGCAGTATCGCCAGGCTCGCGAAAGCGGGGCATTCAAGTCTCGACACCCCGGGGCGCGTGACGGCGTGAAGGGGATCGAGGTGCTGTCGAACGCCGAGCTCGTCGACATGTTGCGCGCCCGCCAGGCGGTCGGGCTGCTCGGGTTCGACATCGAGGGTGTCCCGTTCCCGAGCGAACTTCCGGTCGCTACCAATCTGCCGGCGGTCGTGGAGACGATCCCCACAGAGCATTTGCAGGTTGAGCTCGCCCCTGAGCTCTCCGAGGACATGCTGGCCACGGCGGTCCCTTATGGGACGCCGCTTCGTGAAGGCAGCGCTACCTGGGGCCCGACGCCGGCATTGCAGCCGCTGTATCGCTTCGGCAACGCCCAGCCCGTGAGCCTCGGCGTGCTCGACGATCCCGGCGCCGTGGCGTCGCTGCTCAACCGGCGTCTGCGTGGCGGTGTGAACCTCGGACTGGAGAACGATCTCATCAACGGCAACGGCTACTGGCCGGGGATGCTTGCTAATGCCGGGGACACGAACGCGAAAGGTGTCAGCTATCGAGCCTTCGCTATCCGCCAGGGCATCGCCAACGTGCAGAGTCTGGGCTGGTACGTGCGCCCTCTTCAGGTGATGTTGCACCCCACCACGGCCTGCGCTCTGTTCGAGGAGGAAGACGGTTCCCAGCGTCCGCTCAACATCCTCGAGATGTTCAAGTTGACGGTGGACACGTGGATCACCTCGAAGTTCATGCCGGTGGGGCAAGCCCTCGTCGGGGACTTCTTCGAGGCGGTCGGCCTCTTCGTCCACGGCGGACTCGAGGTGGATCTGAGTCGGAATCACATGGACTTCCTGAGCCGTGGGCTCGTCGAAATGAAGATCGAATTCCGCACCTACGCGTGGGTCCGCAACACGAGCGCCCTCGATCTCGTCACGGGCCTCTGATCTAGCCGCCCTCCACCATCGAGCCATGAGTTCCCGACCGGAATCAGGAGGCCCAATGAGCCCCGAACGGCACAACTTCCACGACCCGTCCATCGCCAAGATGGCGAGGATCGCCCGGGCGACGAACGCCCAGATGCGGATGGAGGCACCCCCGGCTCCTGGCGGCACCCTTCTCGAGCGTCAGATAGCGGAGCTGCGCCCGAAGATCGACGAAGCCGAGGCTCGGGCGCGCGCAGCGCAAGAAGCCATCGACGCGCTCAACCACGAAGCCGAAGAGCGTGCCAAGGGTGGCGACGATGCTCTGGCGCTACTCGACGAGTTCGACCCGAAGTACCGGGAGTACGACGAGGCCAAGGTCGAGGCGATGAACGAGGGGGCCAAGCTGCGCAACCAGCTCGAGGGTTGCCTCAAGCGCGCTGCCGGCAACCAGCCCCGCCCCACTGGCGACGACCCGGCCGGTCCGTCCCGGCCGCTCAACCGCTCCGAGCGTCGGCGCTTCGAGAACATCGCCCGGCGCTACGTCGAGTCGGCGGCATACCGCCAGCTCAAAGAGTCGGGCATGATCGAGAGCTCCGGCAAGATCCAGCACGAGCCGGTCATCGTGTTGGAGCGGGGGAATCGTCCCGAGGACGGGATCGGCTTCAGTGAGCTCGAAGATGCGCTACGCCAGCGCACCACGGTCAACGTCGGCGATGCCGGCGCCGTGGTCCCGATCGACCAGCAGGTATGGCCGCCTGTCGAGATCCCGGTTCGCCAGGTGCGCCTGCTCGACCTGATCTCGATCGTGACGACCGATTCCGACATGGTCAACTTCGTCCAGCAGACAGTCCGTTCGGACTTCGCGGCCGAGACCCCGTACGGGACCGTCGCTCCCGAGGCCGACTACGAGTTCGCCTTGCGACAGGCCTCCGTGAAGCGCATCCCGACCTTCATCCCCGCCACGAAGGACGTCCTCGCCGACCAGGGCCAGCTGCAGGGTCTTCTGCAGGATCAGCTCATGGTCGGTGTGCGCCTGCGCCTCGAGCAGCAGTTCCTGTCGGGTGCCGGCATCAGCTTCGCCGACAACATCTTCCAGGGAATGCTCAACGCGGCAGGCATCGGCACGGTGACCTACCAGTCGAGCGGGCACTCCACCGAGTACCAGCTCGACGCGTACCACCGGGCGATCACCACCATCCGCCTGACGCTGTTCGCGGACCCGACCGCTTGTGTCGTGCACCCTGCCGACTACGAGTGGGCAGTGCTCAAGAAGGACAACTACGGGCGCTACATCTTCACGCCGAACACCGAGGCCGACGTGCAGTCCCTGTGGGGGCTGGAGACCGTCGTGTCGCCGGTGATCTCGCAGGGGACCGCTCTCGTGGGCGACTTCAAGCAAGCATTTCGCATGTGGTTGCGCACCGGATTGAGCGTGACAGCGAGCACAGAACATTTGGACTTCTTTACGCGCGGGCTTGTGGCCATCCTTGCCGAGATGAGAGCCGCAGCTGCCACGCTCCAACCGCGCGCGCTGTGCCAAGTGCTATCCCTAACGGGTCCGTAAGTCTCTGCTAGTGTTGGGGCATGACCCCAACATGCTCAGACTGCGGCACCCCATTGGTGCGCAAGCCCGGACACAAGGCACCGAGGCGATGCTCCGACTGCCAACGCGAGTCCCTCAATGCACGCAGGCGGCTCCCGCCACCCGTTCCTGTCCAGTGCCAGGACTGCGGTAGCCCAGTCCCTCGGAGGAGCAACTACGGTGCGGCGCCGAAGCGGTGCGACGCGTGTCAATCCAGACGGGAATCCAGCCGGACCAGCAGACATCGCCCTCGCCCCATGGAGCCGCGTCTCTGTGTGGACTGCCAGGCTGTTATCCCTCGTAGGAGGGGCCTCGGATCCGGCCGGCTACCCAAGCGGTGCGACAGTTGTCGAAGCAAGCCGGGGCAGTCGACCACCTTCACGATCTGCGTCGATTGTGGAACGACGGTCGATCGGCCGCCTTTCGGGCGCGGACGTCTGCGCTGCGAGGAGTGCAATCTCAGACACAGACGACAGAGGGTTGCGGAGCGAAGAAGAGTGTGGATCGAAATGGGTGAAGACGCGAAGGCGGCGTACTACGAGCGTCAACGCTGGTACCGGATGCGCGCCAAGTTCGGTCTCGAGCGTGAGGACTACGAACGCATGTTGGCCGAGCAGGGTGGCATCTGTCCTTGCGGCGCCTCTCCCGAGAACGAGCGCTACAGCACGCTCTCGGTCGATCACGACCGCAGATGCTGCCCTGAGAACAAGTCGTGCGGTCGGTGCCTGCGTGGTCTGCTCTGCAACGACTGCAACGTGTCACTCGGTCGGCTGAAGGACGATCCCAACAGGCTGGACATCCTGGCGGCCTATCTGAGGCGCTACGAATCTCTCAAGAGGGAGAAGCAGCCAGCCTGATCCCGGTGGGCGTACTGCGCCGATCTAGCGCCCCACGACGATGACCCCATGCCCGAGATAACACAGGAGTGGATCGACCGCCTGCGCACCAAAGCCGAGAACACCTGGGTCGCCGAGACCACGACCGGCGTCATCATCATCGCCCACCCCGGTCAGCAGCCGCCCGAGGGTGAGAAGGAGCGACGGCAGCTGTTTGGGTTGAGTCCCGAAGACGCCGTAATCCGTCTCATCGACTCCAAGGCGTGCCCGCCCTTCGAGCTGCTCCAGAAGAAGATGGAGCTGCAGAGGCGCCCCATCGACGAGCAGATCGCGTACCACCGCCAGGAGATCGCCCGTCTTCTCGCCGAGAAGGGAGCGGTCCCTCCTCCCGAGCTCGCCTCGAGCGCGCTCGACTCCGAATCGGTCGCAACCGATACCGGAACTCCGGGAAAGAGCATTCCGGCGAAGCCGCAGGCTGCCGGCACGAAGGGCTAGCCGATGCGGGCGGCCGCCGGCCGTCCGGCGACAATGTTCTGGCCGCTCGTCGATGACGGCGGCACCGTCCTCACGCCTGACACAGGCACACAGGTCACGGTCACCGTCTACAGCGGAGCCTTGAAGTCCGTCGTAGCGGGCGTGGCACTCGGCAGCCCCGCTCTCATCACTACGTCGCCGCCTCACGCTCTCTGCGTCGGTCAGCAGGTGTTGATCGCCGGAGTGACCGGCACGAGCGAAATCAACGGCACCTGGACCGTAACCTCGGTGCCGACCCCGACGACCTTCACCATCGCCGTCTCGGCCGCCAACCCGTTCACCGGGGGCGGCACCGTCGCCCCCGTTCTCTATGTCGCCCAGCGCGCCGCATTGAACGAGAGTGACAAGGTCTGGGAGTGGACGCTCCCACCCCAGAGCCAGCTCGACTCGCTAGAGGCGACGTGGTCTGCGATCGTCGACGGCGTGACCTTCACCGAGACCTACGAGGTCGACATCGTCTACAGCCGCCTGGCGAACCCCTGGCTCATGCGCCTGCAAGACCCTGACATCGCTCGCATCGCCGCCGCCCCGATGGGCAAGCAGGCGCTGCTCATCCTGATCGACGAGATCGAGGAGGGAATCCGCGACATCCTCGGCTACCCGCCGGTGCTCGAGGGTTACCGACTGTGCTGGGACACTCTCCGAGGCACCTTGAACGATGCACTGTACGTGTCGGGCACGGTGAACGGGCTCCCCTACGGGTGGGGCGCTGGCAAGATGCTGGTGCCGGGCATCAAGTTCCCTCAGCAGATCTATTCGGGGTCCATCAACGGCGTGCCCATGGACCCGATCAACGACATCCCGATGCTGCTCATCCAGAATGGTGCTCTCATCTGGGCCGACTACCGCCCGTGGATCTCGGGTCGCTACACGCTGTGGGGCACCCACGGGGGCGGAACCGATGGAGGTCCCGATCCTGACGGCGATCTCAAGCGGGCGGCCCGGAGACTCTGTCACCACTTCGCCCAGCACGTCGATTTCCCAGATCGCGCCTATTCGATCGTGACCGAGGGTGCGTCGATCCTCTTCTCGATGCCGGCCCCCGACCGACCGACGGGACTCCCCGAAGTGGATGCCGTTCTGGCCAGAAAGAGATTGACCAGCGTTATCTAGTCCCTCGCTCTAGCGCCCCTCCACGATCAGCCCATGACCCACGTCGTCGAGAAAGGGACCGCACGATGACCCAGGACGATCTCAGCTCCGATTCCCCAGCCCCCAGAGGCGTTGATCTGATCGCCGGGACGATCGGGAAGCTCAATCGGGGTGACGAGGCGGCAACGCCAACACCGGTGACCATCGCCCCGACCAACTTGATCACTGGCGTCTCCACCGCCAACCCCGGCGTGGTCACAACGACGTCGGCACACGGTCTCGTAACGGGGCAGCTCGTGGCCATTGCCGGTGTCGCCGGTGCCACGATGGCCAATGGCGTATGGGTCGTCACGGTCGTGTCGCCGACCACGTTCTCGATTCCCGTCAGCTGCAGCGGTTACAGCTCCGGCGGTCTGTTCGTCCCGGCTTCTCCGGGGGTCGAATGCTCGGGGCATGGCACCCTGCGTCTTGACCTCGTCGTCTCCGCCAAGTCCGGCACCAGCACGCCGACGCTCACCGGGAACGTCTACACATCCTTCGACAATGGCGTGACCGATCCGTGGAGAGAGGTGGGATCAGCGATGACGGGGGTGACTGCGACTGGCACAGTGCGCGAGGTGTTCCCTGGCCTCGACCGGTGGGTCTGCTTCGCCGCTCAGGTAAGCGGTACGACCCCGTCCTTCACGTTCAGCTGCTCTGGCGAGGTCGTCTGATCGCTCTAGCCGCCGTCCACGGTGGCTGTCGTGATCACGACGGCGTCGACGAAGGGAACGGCCGATGGTTGACGACCTTAGCTCCGACTCAGTAGCTCCCAGAGGCGTCGATCTGGTAGCTGGCACGATCGGGAAATGGAATCGCGGCGATGGCGTCTCGCCGACGACCGTGAGTCTGAGCGCCACCGGCGCGTTCGGGGGCGCCATCGAACTGTCCGGTCACGGAACGCTGCGTCTCGATCTCGTGACGTCGGTGGCCGCATCGTCCGCCACCGTGAAGATCCAGACATCCTTCGACAATGGCGTGACCGACGCTTGGCGTGATGTCGCATCGTTCCAGGCTCAGACCGCGACCGGCACGGTGCGCCAGGTCTTCCCCGGTCTCGACCGGTGGGTCAGGGCGAATCTCTCGGCTCTGAGCAGCGGTCCGACCACCGTCAGTCTGTCGGGCGAGGCGATCTGAGATGGGGCAGTTCGGCGTCTTCGACGTGAGCGAGCCGACCTTCGTCGCGTACGGCAATCTCGAGCTTGAGCTGCCGGCCGGTCGCTACGAACCGCAGAGCGCCGCCGAGTTGGAGGCATTGCGGCACCTCGTCAATGTCCCGCTTCCCCATGGGACCGATGCCCACGCCATCTGCATCGAAGATCCCGCCTCAGCGCCCGTAGGCGTTGATACGGCGCTCACCGGTGCATCACCCGAGCCCTCACTCCCCGAGCCGCCACCGGCGCCTGCGGCGTTCGGAGCGACGGATCTCGACCCTGAGGAGGACTGATGTCGCTCATCCAGAAGCGAATATCACGAGCAGGGCTTTCCAAGCAAACCGCGCAGGGGTCGGCGGCCGCGGCAGCGACCTACGGGTTCGGTGTCGACGGCGGCTCGATCGCCAAGCTGGATCTGACCGAAAACGAGATCCCGCTCACCTGGTCGAACCGCGATGTCCTCGGCTTCGATCGTTCGGGAGTGAAGCCTGGGCAGAGCTTCGGTACTGTGGCGACCCCGAACCTGATCGGGTTGCTCCTTCTCGGCATCCTCGGTGCCGATGCGGTCACGTCGGGAGCCACGGTCTCGATCAGCGGTGTCACAACCGCCAACCCCGGTGTCGTCACCACGTCAGGTGCCCACGGTCTCACGTCGGGCGAGACGATCGTGATCTCCGGGGTAGTCGGTGCTACTCAGGCCAACGGCACCTGGGTCGTGACCGTCCTTAGCTCGACCACCTTCTCGATCCCGGTCAACGTCACGGGGACCTACTCCAGCGGGGGCACGGTCACACCGCCGCCCTACACCCACACGATCACGCCAGCGGCTGTGCTGCCGTACCTGACCGCGTGGGGTTTCCTGGGTCTGGCCGACTGGGTACAACTCGCCGACTCGAAGGTCACCTCCCTCGAGCTCTCCTGGGAGATGGCCGGGAAGGTCACGGTCAAGGCTGAGATCGCCTCGATCACCCCGTCGATGCTCGCCAGCGCGTACACCGAGACGAACCTCGAGGTGCTTTCTTCCGGCGGCTACTTCACCGCTGGTGGCGGCACCTTCGACGTCGAGGGCGCTTCTGCCGCCGTGGCCGGCGGTTCGATCAAGTTCGACACGCACATCGACCAGCCGATCGCTGCCGCTACCGTGCTGCCTGCCGACGTCGTCGAGGGCAAGCTCGAGGTGACCTGGTCGCTCAAGATCCTGCCCACCTCGACCGCCCTGTGGCGGGGCGTCATTTTTGGCAGCGAAGCCGCTGGTGCCCTGTCCGGGGTCTCCAGCTTCCCCCGCCTCGGCGCGGTGAGCTGCGAGTTCATCGGTCCCGGGACCGACAGGCTCACGATCGCTTCGCCGGAAGTCCGCTTTGCAGTCGAGTTCCCCGAGTCCTCGCCTGAAGGCGGTGCGGCCGAGCTCACCTTGGCGGGCACTTCGACATTGCCGTCCTCGGGCTCGTCCGTTTCTGCCGTGCTCTCGAACGACGTTCCGTCTTACTGATGCCCGAGCGGACCAAGGACCTCAAGTTCCTTCTGAACGACGGGACGGAAGTCGAGACCAGCTTCTTACCCCCGCATTCGATCGCCGAGCAAATCGCCTTCGAGGAGCACTTCAAGTGCAGCTACGTCGTCATCGACCAAGCCGTTCAGGCGATGCGCCAGACAGCGCTGCGCTCTGCCTTCACGGTGCGATGTTCCACGTGCAACCCTCCTGTCGCCGGCGCCGCCACTTCAGAGCAGCGAGCGGAGATCATGCGCTCCGAGCATCTGACCGAGAAGCCGGGTCACGAACTGACAATCGAGCCACCAGAGGAGCTCGACAGTCGCGTCGACCCGACCGACGCGTTCCGGGTCACTTGGATCTTGTGGTTCGGGTTTCATCGTGCGCGCGCCGAGGGCAAAGTGGCTGCCAAGTTCTCGACCTTCCTGCAGCAGTTGGCCGACTGGTCGTTCGAGACTCCCGAGGAGGAGTCCGAACCGCAATCCGAAGCTGCGCAACTCGCGCCCGAACAACCGCCCGTCGATCCGTCTGTCGAAGGCGAGGACGCTGGGAGCCTGGACCCTATGGTCCCGGATCCACTTCCGGTTTCGTAGCGAAGCTCTGGGTCGACTTCGGACTCGCACCGAGCGAGGTCTGCGCCGCTACTGAGCCGGTTCTGCGGGCGGCTCTCAATCGTCTCGAAGAGCACGCCAAGGCGCGCCAGAAGCAACAAGACGAGGCCACGTGGGACCGTCTGCACGCGCTTCTGCCCCGGGGTGGCGGTTGACATGCCCGTCGTCATCGCCGGGCTGAAGGAACTGCGCGCCGCTCTCAGGGACGCCGAACTCGCCGCCCCGAAGGAAGTCACGGCGGCGCTGAAGATCGGTGCCGCCGAGGTGACGGCACGCGCCCGAGAGCTCGCACCAAAGAAGAGCGGCAAGATGGCCGCCTCGTTGCGTCCCTTCGCCACACAGCGCTCTGCTGGCGTGCGTTCGAATCATCCTGGCGCTGGCGTCCAGGACTGGGCCACGACCTACTACCGCCACGCGAAAGGCAGCGCCGGTGTCGGCCATGCTGATCGCGCTCTGAAGCGTCACATCGCGCTCGGGCATGTCTCTGCCTCGGACGCCGGCATGCAGAAGGTCACGCTGGTGAACGTCTCGTCAAAGGGACCGAGCGGTGACCGCTTCGCCTACAAGGCGATCGACGAACTGGGGCCGAAGCTGGTCGAGGAGACCTTCGACCGGATCGTCGAGATTCTGAAGTGTCACGGGTGGTTTGGATAATGCCAGCGCGCACTCTGTCAGCCAGCTACGTCTTAGACAGTGCCACGCTTCGCCCCGGCATCGCCGACGCTGACGCCCAGCTCGCCGGGCTCGGCAAGACCGGCGACAAGCTCAGTGAGGACTTTGACAAGAACACCTCGAAGATGGGTGGGCTCTTCGAGAAACTCGGCAACACCCTTAGCAACTGGGGTCTGCCCTTTGGCACTTCCCTGACCAACATGGGCAAGAAGATGGACGAGACGAAGGGCAAGGGCGGCAGTCTCATGAACACCTTGTCCTCGGTCGGCAAGGTCGCCACCGTCGCGATGGTCGCCGGCGTTGTCGCCTTCGGTGCGGCTTCGCTGAAGATGGGGATGGACAATCAGAAGGCGGTCACTCAGTATGCCGCCTCCGCCGACATCTCTGTCGCCAAGGCGAAGCAAGTTGGCAACGCCCTCCTCGATACAGGTGGCAAGACGATTTTCACCGGCACGGCGATGCTGCAAGCCCTGCAGCCCGTCGCGGGGCAATTCTCCACGTTGCAGAGTCACGCTCTCAGCGCGGCTCAGGCCGTCAAGGTCGAAATGGCGGCGGCCGACTTGGCCGAGGCATCCAACGAGGGACTGGGAGCCACCACCAAGGACCTCGCCAGCATCATGCAGTCCTTCCAAGTGCCGATCTCGAAGGTCTCGCAGACGGCCGACGAGCTCTACTCCACCAGCCGACTGACCGGCGTCGGGATCGACTCGCTCGCCTCGACCATGCAGCGGCTGCACTCGCGCCTGGGTGTGCTGACCCCGAGCGTTGGAGGCCTCGACACGATGCTCGTCGATCTCGGGGAGCACGGCGTCACCGGCAGCCGCGGGCTCATGGTCGTGAACACGGCAATGACCACGATGTTGAAGCCGATGACCGCCGTGGAGACGGCCCAGATCGACCTGAAGCAGGCCACCGACGCGTTGCCGCCCAGCCTGCAGAAACTGGCCTCGCAGTACCAGACCGGGACGATGTCGGCCACTCAGGTCACTGCGGCGACGAAGGGGCTCGACACGACCCAGGCGGCGTTGTGGAAGACCTTCGCCTCCGCATCCGACAAGGTGACCTCGACCAGGACCGCCTACTCGAATCTCGGTCTGTCGGTTCTCGACACCCACGACAAGTTCGTCGGCATGGGCAGTGTCATCGCGCAGCTCGACACCAAGTTGCGCGGCGAGAGCCAGGCGATGCAGCTCGCCACCTTGTCGACGGACTTCGGGACGTCGGCGAACAAGGCGCTACTCGCCACCGTGCTCGGGGGTGCTAGCGCCTGGGACAAGGCACAGAAGGCGGTCGAGAAGTCGAACGCGGCGCATCTCGCCGCCGAGAAGCAGGATCAGTCCCTGTCACGCCAGATGGAGGTCGTGAAGTCCCAAGTCGTCGATCTCGGGACGAAATTCGGCAACGCGCTGATCCCCAAACTCGAGGACGTAGCACACGTCGGCGGCGATCTGATCTCCTTCTTCGAGCACAGCAAGGTCGCGGCGATTGCCTTGGGCGTGATCGTCGGTGGTCCGTTGGCCGCGTCCATGGCGATATTCGCCGTGAAATCGCTCGGCGGCGTGGTCGGCAAGATGAAGGAACTCGGGACCAACGTGACCCACCTGGGTTCGGTCTTCTCACAAAGCGCCGGCGGGATGGCAGAACAGGATGCGGGTGCCGACGAGCTCACGGCCACCATCTCCCGGCTCGATCAGACGCTCGGCAACGTCGCGGCCAAACTGCCTGATCTGACCGGCGGCTTCGGCGAGCTCACCGACGTCGAGCAGTCCCAGGTCGAAGTGTCCTCGAGCATCCAGGCGAGCAACGACGCCCTGGCTGCCAGCTACGCCGCCGTCGAGGAGGCTCAGACCTCGCTCAGTGCCGGATTCACCGAGCTCGAGGGGGTGGAGGAGGGCTTCGCTGCGACCTCCGAGGAGACCGGTGCGGCGAGCTCTGCGGCCTTCGGCCCGGTCGGCATCGCCATCATGGCGCTTGTCACCGTGGGCACGCTTGTCGCGACCCACTGGAAGACCATCTCGCACGACATCGTGCGGGCCTGGGACGACGTTTTTTCCTTCGGCAAGAAGATCTTCGGTGATCTCGAGTCCTTCTTCAAGAAGTGGGGCAAGGACCTGCTGCTGGTGTTCGCTCCCACCATCGGGATCCCTCTGTTCCTCGCGACTCACTGGCGCCAGGTGCTGAAGGACGCGACCGAGATCTGGGGCGACGTCGAGTCCTTCTTCAAGTCCATCCCCTCCAAGCTGCTCTCCGTCTTTTCCGGTGCCGGCAGTTGGCTCGTCGACATCGGTAAGAGGATCATCGACGGTCTACTGCTCGGCTTCGAGTACCTCACGCCGGCGGGGCTGATTCTCAAGTTCCACACCCAGATCCTCTCGGCGCTCTCCGACGCGGGTTCCTGGCTTCTCGACGCCGGCAAGTCCGTCGTGCACGGGCTTCTCACCGGGCTCGAAGATGTCGGTGAGCTCGTGGCGTTCGTGACCGTCACCATCCCGCAGAAGATCCTCGGTGCCTTCGCCTCTGCCGGGTCATGGCTGCTGCACGCCGGAGAGGACGTGTTGAGCGGGCTGTGGCACGGGATCGTGGCCGGGTGGGGAGCCCTCGGTGATCTTGGACGGACCGTTGAGGGGTGGCTTGTCTCGGCGCTGAAGGGTGCCGGCACCTGGCTGCTACAGGTTGGCGAGGACATCGTGAAGGGCTTGGTCAAGGGGATCGAATCGGCGGCGAAGCTGCCCGAGGACGCCATCAAGAAAGTCGGTGAAGGGGTCATCGGGGTTGCCAAGTCCATCTGGCACGTTCTCTCTCCGAGCGCGGTCTTCGCGGACATCGGCACGAGTCTTGTGCAGGGGCTAGCAAAGGGGATCGAAGACTCGAAGAAGCTCGCGACCGACGCCATGGCCGACGTCGACGTACTGACCAAGCTGAATGCCGACGCCCTGGTCTTCACCGCGAACATGTCGAAGATGAACCCGACGATTCAGACCGCGAGCTCGAGTCTGACCATCTTCGATACCAGGCTCGTCTCCATGCAGAACGCGCTCACCACCGACGTCGGCGTCGTGACGAGATTGAACACCGACGTTCTTTCCCTCAGCTCCTCGATGTTGAGGGTCGGCACTTCCGTGCACGACGCAGTCTCCAGCTTCAGCTCGTTCGGGACCGAGCTCAATTCCGTGGAGGGCTCGCTCACTGCCGTCATCCGTGATCTCGACACCAGTCTCACGTCCGAGATGCACAACGTGGGTGTCGACATGGCTCAGGGGTTGATCAGCGGGCTCGCCGGATCTCAGGGGGCGATCGACGCCGCCGTGAACAGCGTCGGCACCGGAATGGTGAACACCATGAAGAGCTCGGTCGGGGCCCAGTCGCCGTCGACGCTGTTCGCTCTCGTCGGTCGCGACATCATGGCCGGGGTCGTTGTCGGTGTGCAGACAGGCACCTCTGCCGCCGTGAGCTCGCTCGAGTCCGCCGCGCTGGCGTTGCGGGGTGTGCACTTCGGTTCGCCTGCGGCCGCGTTGCCGGCGATCGCTGGCGCGCCCGCGACTGGTGTGCCAGGAGGTATCGCTGTCGGCGCCGCCGGCGGCTCTACGCAGATCACCGTGCAAGTCACCGTCCAGGGCCAGGTGCTCACCGAGCGAAACCTCGTCGATGCCATCTGGCACGGGCTGGTCGAGAAGGGCGTCGTGAACGGATCTCCCGGGCAGGTGGTCGGCGTCTGATGGGCCTGCCGCGTGGCGATCGCTGGCACTCGGGCGTCCCGACTGATCACTTCCCGAAGTGGAGACATGGGTTCCGTGATCCGCAACTGAAGAAGATGGCCGCGGTCGCCAGATCACTCGGGGCCATGATGGCCACCGCCCGTTGGATCGGTGCGACTGGTCAGACGGCCAGCGCCAACGGGACCAATCTCGCGTCTCTGTCAGTCGATTCGCAAGCGATCGGCGATTGCATCGTCCTGTCCGTCGAGATAGCCGCGAGCGGTCACTCCGTCGCTAATGTCTCGGGGGGCGGTTGCACGTGGTCGCTGATCCGTGCATACGAGTCTTCGACGGCGGCGCAGCACGTTGAGTTGTGGCTCGGGGCTGTCGTCGCAGCCGGGTCGTCGACGATCACCATCTCTTACAGTTCCGCGCCTGGTGTGTCCTGTGAGCTGAACGCGCTTGAGCTCACGATTGGCGCAGCTGCTAGCTGGTCTGTCGATGTGTCGGCGGCTCAATACAACACGTCTGCTTCAGCTGTTGCGTTCCCGTCACTCAAGCCGAGCGGAACGGGTGAGCTGTACGTCGGCTATGCCTGGGGTGCAGAAGGCTCATCTGGTGGCATGTCGACCGGACTCGACGCCGCTTACGCCACGACATCCGGTGGCAATCTGCTCGCCTGGTACGGCAACACATCGAGCGCTTTGGGTCCCGCCGGTTCGCAGTCCCCCAACGGTGTGTCGCTCTCGATAGCAGCTCTCCTTACTGCTGCTCCAGCCGCTCAAGTTCCAGGCTTGGTAGTAGGCGTCTCGCCTGGGAATCTCTCATCCTTGTCAGGCGGGCAACTCGCGACATGGATGAGTGGCATGAAAGCGGCAGGCGCGACGTGGGTGCGACTCGGGGCCGATTGGGACACCAGCGAAGCTACACAGGGCAGCTATTCGTGGACTGCTAGCGACCTCATCATTGAAGCGGCGCTGAACGCCGATCTCTCGGTTCTATTCCTCGTTGGTGGCTCAGGTGACATACCCTCTTGGGCTACATCTCCGTGGGTCAATCTCAGCACGTTCGTATCACAGTATGCGGCATTCGCTGCGGCTTGCGCTGCGCACTACTCGGCGTCTCCGTTCTACGTCCACGCTTATGAGATTTACAACGAACCGAACTTAGGAACTAACTGGGACGGGATAGCGTCGGGTACTCAATACGGTGCACTGCTCCAATCGGCTTACACTGCCGTCAAAGCTGCAGACCCGGCTTCCTTCGTTATAGGAGGCGTGCTGTCAGCCGCGGGGGACGCTGCACGCACAGCCGTGGCATCCGGCTCAAACGGAGCCAATGTCAGCGCCATCACGACGCTGTACGTAGCTTCGACTTCTGACTTTTCTACACCTACTGGCACGATCGAGGTAGTCACCTCGACGGGCACCGCGGAGTTCAACTACACGGGCGTGACGAGCACGAGCTTCACCGGCTGCACGCTCAACTCGGGGACCGGTACGGTCGCCACGAACAACGTGGTAGCGCAGGGCGGCAGCGCTGACGGTGACGTAGCTCCGCATACGTTCTTGTCGCAGATGTATTGCAACGTCTCAGCGGTCGGCGGGCTCGTCGTCGCGTCTGCTACGGGGTCGGTGCCCGCGCTCACGGTCTCGCCCGTAGCGCTCAACGATCTCATCGTGCTCACGATCGGCATCAGCGCGTCGTACACCGTGTCGAGTGTCTCCGGCGGCGGGGTCGACACTTGGAGGAAAGTCGGAGCCCTGACAGGGGCGGTGAGCGGCTGGCGCGAAGAGATGTGGATGGGGCCCGCAACAAGCCTCACTGCTGGCGCTCTCACCATCGCGTTCACGGGCTCACCTTCGCTTTCAGGCGTCGGCGTCGAGCTGTCGTACCAGGAGTTCGCGAGCGGCTACGGCTCGCATGCCGTGTGGGCTGTGGACAAGGTGGGCTCACAAGAGAACACCGGGTCGACTGCTGTCACTTACCCGTCTCTGTCCCCCGCAGGGACTGCAGAGCTGTGTATCGCTTACGCGTTCACAGCAACTGCCGGAGATACCGGCCCGACTCCCGGCTTCGTTTGGGAATACACCGCCTACGACCGCCTCGTCGCCTTCAACGCGGTGGTGTCGGCGACGGTGCAACCCGCGTCTTCACAAGACGCTTCCGGTTGGTCAGACGTCGTGATGGCACTCATCACAGCCACGAGCAGCAGCGGTGGCCCAACTTCTGCCAAGGGGAGCTTCGACGCGATAAGCGCCCACCCATACTGCTGGCCCTACGACGCGGTCGACTCCTCGACGGCACAGTGGAACTTCCTCTACAACGTGCCGACGTGGATCTACGACGTCATGGTTGCCAACGGCGACGGAGCGAAGCAGATATGGAACACCGAATGGGGCGACCCTTACGATTCCGGCGACGGCGAGTCGCAGGTGACGCAAGCTCAGCATCTTGTCGATTCCTTCGACGTGCAACGTTTCCGGCCGTGGGCCGGGCCGTGCTTCTACTACTGCTGGCAAGATCAGGGCGACAACTTCGGTCTTCTCGACGGCTCCGGCACCGCGAGACTGGCGCTCGCCGCATTCGAAGACATTGCCATACCCGTCCCCGCCGTCATCTCCGTCAGCCCAAGCTCAGGGTCCGCAGGCGGGGGCACATCGGTCACCATCATCGGCACGAACCTCACTGGCGCGACCGCCGTCCACTTCGGGGCCACCCCGGCCGTCACTTATAGCGTCAACAGCTCTACCTCGATCACGGCGACGGCGCCGCCGCACGCAGCCGGGGCCGTCGACATCACAGTCACGGCCGCGAACGGTACGAGCGCTACGAGCTCGGCGGACCTGTTCACGTACACAGCCCCCATCGCGAGCAGATGGCCGTCTTTGTCCTGTCGGGTGGGATTCGCCTCGAATCCGTTCGATCCGTCGATCACCTGGACCGAACTCGGGCCCGCCTCGGGCGCTGGCCCGGGGGGTAAAGGTTGGCTGCGCAGTGTCGCGACGAAGCGCGGCCGTGAACGCCTGCTCCGCTCGCAGTCTCAGTTCCAGGCCGGGACGATGGTCGCCGCTCTAGACAACCGAGCCCGTCAGTTCGATCCCGAGAACACGAGTTCCCCTTATTGGCCGAACGTCCAGCCCGAGAAGATCGTCCAGATCGGAGCGACGTGGGCGGGAGTCTTCTACCCGGTCTGGACCGGCTACATCGACGACTGGCCGCAGAGTTGGCCTGGGTTCTCCGAGGGTGAGGTCGCGCTGCCAGCCACCGATCTCTTCAAACATCTCTCGATCATGCGCATGCTGTCATCCGGCTACGTCCAGCAATTGCTCAGTCTCGGTCCGACCGCCTACTACCGGCTGGGCGATCCTGTCGGGTCGACCGTCGCCGCCGATTCGTCGGGCAACAACCGCTACGCCTCGATCGCTGGGGGCGTCACCTTCGGCGTGACGCCCGGCGCCATGCCCGCCGACCCCGGTACCGCCGCGACCTTCGCTGCAGCTACAAGCGACGTTGCTGCCGGTCAACTCTGGCTCCCCGACGTGGGTTTCGAATCTGGCATTCAGAGCGGAGCGACGGTCATCTGCTGGTTCAATGGCACCGGCATAGAACTCGGCATCATCATCGACCAGGACGGTTTCTTCCGGCTGATGACCACAGCCCCCGGCAAGGTCATCTTCGCCGTGGGCAGCGACACGGTAGATGGTGCCACCACGATGACCGACGGCAATTGGCACATGATCGTCGCGACATGCGGCCTCGACTCCGGTGGCATGCAGCTCTACATCGACGGCAATCTCGACGGCTCGAGCGCTTTGCAGCCGGGGAGTTGGCCGACACCCTGGACCGGCATCGTGGTGGGCAACAGCGCCGATACCCAGACGCTGCAGGAGCTCGCCTTCTTCCAGCAGCAACTGACCGCCGCTCAGGTCGCAGCTCTCTGGCGAGTTGCCGCCTTCCCGGCTCAGTACACGGGGCAAATGGCCAAGCAACTTGTGGACGTGCTCGGGCTGCCCACCTCGCTCCAGTCGAGGATCGACACCGGGCGCACGTGGTGCCAAGCGGACACCGAAGACGAGACTCAGACCAAGGTTCTCGACCAGCTCCAGAAGCTTGAGCAGACCGAGCAGGGGCAGTGCTTCGTGGACCCGGCCGGCAATCTCGTCTTCCAGGATCGCTATCACCGCTACGAGTACCCGAACCTCACGCCAGCGGCGACGTTCGGTGATGGCGGCTCGGCCCATCCCTCAGAGCTCCCCTACGTCATGGGTGGGGTGAAGACGAGCTTCGACCGCGTCGAGCTCTACAACGACATTCCGGTCACGCGTCGCGGTGGCGTGTTGCAGGAGGCCTTCAACGCAGCGTCGATCGAGGTCTACACGAACCGCACGATGACGGGGCTCTCCGATCTCATGATGGCGGCCGACGCCGATGCTCTGTATTGCGCCCAGTGGATTCTCGCCGACACCGCCTACCCGCAACTACGCGTCGAGGATCTCGTCCTCGACCCGGTCGGCAGCCCGGCACTGTGGCCTTACGTGCTCGGTTTGGACATCGGCGCGGTCATCACCGTGAACAAGCACAACATCCCCGGCGGCGGGCCGGCGCTGAGCGTGATCTGTCGCATCGAGGGTGTCGAACACCAGATCGATCCGCCTCGATCGTGGCGCACCACTTGGCATCTCTCGCTCGTGGGCACGCTCCCGTGGTTCATCCTCGGCGACCCGGTGGCGGGGCTGCTTGACCACGGGAATAGATGGGCGTGGTAGCTCGATGAGGCTCTAGCCCCAGCCGACGATCGAGCTGTGACGCTGCCGACTCCGAGTGCCCACTTCGTCACGGCCGAGGACGTCTATCACGCTCACCCTCAACACCCCGAGCACACCCCGGCAGAGGCGGCGGTCTTCCGACACTGGCGTCATCATGCCGGCGTCCCGGGCCCGCAGCGTCTGCAGATGCGAGGCCCTTGGCCGAACGAACTGGCCGCTTCCCCGGTTGCCAAGACCTACGTGAACCATGGGCGTTGGTGCGTCGATTGTCCCTTCGAGGGCTGCAGTTCGGCCCAGTACGCATCGAAGACCGATCACCGGTTCTTCTGCATCGAGTGCTCGAACGCCGGCACCGGAAAGTGGGTACCTGTCGCCTGGCCCGAGGATCTCGAGCTGGCCGCCATCGAGGCGGCACTCGCTCTGCGGCCTGTGCTTTCCGTGCGCAACTGGCACCCGGGTGAAGCTGTGGCCGATCTCGAGGCACAGAACAAGATCCACGGTGTGAACTGATGTCCTGGACGGTCCCGAAGACGTGGAACGTAGGCGACATCGGCACTGCTGCCGATCTCAATGCCTACGTCCGGGACAACTCGAACTTTCTCTACGGGACTCCTTGGCAGAATCCGAGCGCCTACGAGAACGGCTGGACGGCGTACTCGGGACAACCGCCGCAGTATCGTTTGTCGGGCACCGACCTTCAGCTGAGCGGTCTGCTGGTGCCCGGGACCTTCGGGGCGGTCGCCTTCGTGCTCCCCACCGGTTTCATACCCAGTGCCCCCTGCCAGCTTCTCGTCTGTACAGACGCTGGGGGGAACGGGATCGGTCGACTCATCTTCGGCACCGACGGCAGCGTCGTCCCCTGGTCGGGGGGTGGAGGCACCGCGTGGTTCGCGCTCAACGGCGTGAGGGTGCCGGCACTCATCTGACCTGCTCTAGCGGGCACGCACGCTGGCCTCGATGTTCAGCTCCTGCATCGCCGCCACATTCGCCACGAATACCTGCCGATATTATCGGCGCGGGGCCAAGCGATGACGCTGATGTACGACAGCGTCACGGGCGCCGCGATCCCGCTCGACGCCCAGATCGTTGCCGGCTATGTCGACGGTCCCTATGGGCCCAACGACCGGTACCACACTGGTTGGTCCGCCGACGCCTGGGCGCGCTACCCGCACGCGCAGCACGTCACGATCACGGTGGAGGGTACGCCGGGAGCGCGGGTCGCGGACTGCGAAGCCGGTGCCATGACTCCCGCTCAGGCGGCGTCATGGGCGCTGGGCGAGGTCCGCGCTGGCCGCCGCCCCACCATCTACGCGTCGGAGTGGGACTGGGCGAACGAGGTCGATCCATCGCTTGCCCGAGTCGGGCTTAAGCGTGTGCGCGACGTAGACGGGTGGCAAGCGCACATCGGGCCTGCAAAGGTGCCTCCTGGCTTCGTGGCGTGCCAGTACGCGCAAGACGTCCCCGGTGTCGGTGGCCACAACATCGACCTGTCCGTCACCGACGGCGTGTGGCCGGGGAACGCGCCGGCCCCTGCACCACGCCCCGTCCCGCTGCCCGAGACCGTCTACTTATCCGATCTAGCCGTGGAGGTCCCCATGTCCGTGTTCAAGTCCGACTCTGATGCAACCGCCTACATGGTCCGGCGGTGGTATTGGGACCGCCTCGGTCGCGGACCCGAATCAGTCCAGGCGCTCGACTACTGGGTGTGGGGATGCGCGGTGAACGGCGTAGATGCCACGTTCGCGGCATTCATGGCAACCTCTGAGGCCGAGGTCGACGCCCAGAGACTTGAAGAAGCGATCGACGCTGGTGTCAAGGCAAACACGGCGAGCGCATCGACAGAGGCACAGGCGCCCACGCCATGACCGGGAACGTCGAGATGATCTGCTCCTGCGTCATAGCGTTCGTTGTCCTCGTAGGTGGGGTGGCGGGAACCGTGCGCTGGGCTCACAACCATGCTCTTGCGAACGTGTCGAATGTAGTGTCCGACATCCGTAGAGAGGTCGCCGACATTCGCAAGGAACTCCACCCCAACAACGGCCAGTCGCTAGCCGACTCGATCCACCGCAACGAGGATCTCACGAAGTCGACCTCCGAGGCTGTCGAGGCATTGACCGAACGTTTCAACGCTCATCTGGACTACCACATGGAGCGCGGGCCCGAAGGACCTCGTGGCCCGCGTGGGCGGGCTGGGCCGCAAGGGAAGCCAGCAGCTGGGGTCAAGGCGAGAGCATCGAAGAGGGCAGCGAAGCCGCAGGGTTGACGATGCGTAACGCCCTCAACAGATTCGCCGAGCCGCGTGTCCAGATTTGGATATGGGGCATCTGGACGGTCGTCTGGGTCGTGCTCATGCCCATCACCCTGGTGACGACGCTCAAAGTGTCGCTCGAGTGGGTGGTGTTCATGTCATTGTTCGCCAATTGCGCCAGTACGGCGACCGCTTGGGTGGCTGCCCTCGGATACCTCCGCTCTCGGGCCGTTCACGAAGCAACTCTGGACGCACGACTGGACTCTCTGGGCGACTCCCACGCCGATCTGCACGCGAAACTCGACGTGATAATGGAGCAGACACAATGACAACGCTGCACGCGATCGGCAACTGGCTCTACTGGTTCTTCGGCATCGGAGGCTCGGGCCCGCACTATGGTTTCTGGTCAGGCACGGGCTCCGACATCGGAGAGGTGACGATCCTTGGTGCCGTCCTTGTCGGGGTCCACCACCTGAACTGCCACGCGAAGGGCTGCTGGCGTCTCAGCAGGCATCAGGTCGAGGGAACCCCTTACAAGGTCTGTCGAAAGCATCACCCGAGCATCCCGAGCGGGGGCCCGACTCTCGACCAGATACACGCGGCACACGCGGCACACGTGGCCAAGAGCAAGCCACCCAGTTCGGTGAAGCGAGCGCTCCCGGCAAAGAAGGCAGCGAAAGCCCCGCGCGGTTAGCCAGGGCCCATGAATGCCGAGGAACGATCGACGGCGCTGCTGGGTTCGTTCGACGGGACGGTCTCCATCGTCGGTGTCATCTATGCCCTCTTGATCCACAGGAGTTCCGACGCCGCCATCGCCATCGCCGGTCTCGGCGGTGGGATCTCGGCGACCGTCTCGATGGCGACAGGCATCTTCGAGGCCGCGGAAGGTCGCTGGCATCGAAGACTGCGCGACGCCGGCGTCATGGGGGTCGCCGTGTTGCTCGGCAGTCTCGTCCCCATCTGGCCCTGGTTCCCTTGGTTCGGGTTCTCCCGCACGCTCGCTCTCGTCATCGGTGCCGGCGGTTGCCTGCTCGTGGCGACGTGGATCGGACACGAGAAGGGCAACGGTGCCGCGGACTACGTCGGGGCGTTCGCCGCCCTGTTCGGTGCCATCGGTCTCACGCTGCTCGTCGTGGGGCTGATCCCAGCGTCGGCAATCTGAGGCGTCTAGCAGGCGAAGAGCATGAGCGCCATGGAAAGCCCCACTCCGAAAACTGGTTTCGGTTCGACCTCGCTCTTCGTGCACATCGTCGCCTTCGTGACAGGTCTTGTTGGCGCCGGTTCGGCCTTTCTCGTCCACGGCAGCGCGGTGCAGACCGCCGTTATGGGTGGAGGCGGAGCGCTACTCTCGCTCGGCTCGACCATCGCCAAATTGGCCCATGACAAGGGCCTCCATATCGCCACGATCCATGCGGCCGGCTCTGACATCGCCGCCGCACTCCCGAAGCTGCGCCAGGACCTCGCCATCGTGCAGGGCTTCGTCGAGCAGGACTGGCCCGGGTTGGCGAGGACGATCAACGACACGAGCGGGAAGGTCCACGAGCTCGAGCAGAAGGTCGAAGCCATCCCCGGTGTTGACGAGCTCGTAGTCGCCGTCACCGCCGCTATCCGATCGCAGCTCGCTGGCCCTGAGTCAAAAGCAACGGAGGTTCCACATGACTGATGTCCGGCCGGCCCCTCGACGGTACAAGCGCGGACTCCACCGCTTCGACCCGGTCAAGCATGCTCGATTCAAGACCGCTGCCCACTACGGGTTCACTTTCCCGGCCGCCACCTTCCCGGTGGACCGGACGGGTGGGCTCGTGCCGGCGCAGCTCCCCGGGTCCAACCTGGGGATGGGAGGGAACGGGCCCGACCCGACCGCCAGCGGCGTTTTCGCCGAGTTCGCCGCCGAGGGGGTAGGCGACTGCGGTCCCAACGGGCATCCCAAGAACTCCGGCATCATCACCGCCGCCATCTGTGGCGAGTCGGTGGCTGCCAACACGCTCACCACCGACCAGATCCTGGCTCTCTACTTCATCTATTCGGCACAACAGGCCGGGACGACGTGGAACCCGTCTATGGGACCCCCGAACCCCGATTGGGACCAGGGGGTGGACCTGGGCGACTGGCTTCTCTGGTGTCTCACGCACGTCGAGAACGGCAACGAGGTGGCAGCGGGCGAAGGGTTGATCCAGGGGTTCGTGGCCGGCGACCTGTCCGTTGCCGAAATCGCCGGGGCCCTACAAGTCGGTTTCGCCGTCATCGGCGGTTGGATGCTGACCAACGACGTCGAAACGTGCTTCGAGAACGGGACCCAAGCGTCAGCTGGCCCGAGCAACCCGCCCAACCCTGACGACGGGCACTGTTTCGACATCGTGGCCCTGAAGGACGAGGCGGGCGACGGGACTGGCGCCACCTGGGGCGGCTGGCTGCTCTTCGCCGGTTCGTTCTTGAGCGATTGTCTTCAGCAGGTCTTCTACGTCTACACGCGCCAGCAGGCCGAGGACGCCGGGTTCCCGAACGCGCAGGTGATCGCCGACCTGAAGGCTCTCGGCGGCACCGTCGTGACCCCTCCGGCTCCGGGGCCGGTGACTCCTCCTCCGCCCGCACCGGCTCCGGTGCCGGTCAATCCCCCGACTCCAGTAACTCCTCCAGCTCCGGTCACCCCGCCGCCGACCCCCAACGGGCCGCCCGTGCCGCCTCACGAGATGCCGCCGTGGTTCCACCGGTGGTGGGAGGACGTCGTGCAGTGGATCGAATCGAAGTTCGGCTCGGACGTCGCTCAAGAGGTCGAGAACGTCGCCGAGGAGCTCGAGACCTGAAAGCCCTCGTCCCCCTGGCGGGCGTGCGGCTTTACGGGCCGGGTGAGACCTGCACCACATCCATCGCCGGCGATCTCGTTCTCGTCCATCACGACGGGTTCATGCCTGCCATGATCCGAGGCTTCGAGCGGCTACGGC
>Ga0181527_1000332_pt1 | contig 55355 bp, 51 predicted proteins | sample PEATcosm2014_Bin_30_FD_119762 | JGI IMG/M metagenome (GOLD analysis project Ga0181527, IMG submission 119762) | Peatland microbial communities from MTU Mesocosm Facility, Houghton, MI, USA - PEATcosm2014_Bin06_60_metaG | ecosystem: Environmental > Terrestrial > Soil > Wetlands > Peat | place...
GTCGTCGGCGTGCCGGCCGCGACGATCAAGGACATTCTCGATCGGGCCCGTCAGCTGCAGGACCAGCTCCTGGGATCGGGCGAAACGAGCCCGGATCTGCGCCGAAGCCAGGCCTCCGCGTTGGGAGAAACAGCCATTACGCTTCTCGCGCTCGGTGAAACCCAGAGCGCTCTCGCCGCAGCCAAGCAAGACCAAGAAATCTTCCAGGCTCTGCTGGCGCAGCAACCAGACAACGCCGACTTTCAACTCAATCTGTCGGTTTCGTACGCCGAGGTCGGCGACGTGCAAGCGGCGCAAGGCGATCTGCCAGCCGCTCTGGCGTCCTATCAATCGGGTCTCGCCATCAGAGACCGTCTCGCGAAGTCCAATCCTGGCGCCGCCGATTGGCAGAGCTATCTCTCGATCGCGCACCAGAAGGTCGGCGACGTGCAGGCGGCGCAGGGCGATCTGTCGGCCGCGCTGACCTCCTATCAGGCGGGCCAAACCATCTTTGACCGCCTGACGAAGTCAGATCCCGGCAATGCCCTCTGGCAGAGCGACCTGTCGGTATCGTACGAGAAGGTCGGCGACGCGCAGGTGGCGCAGGGCAATCTGTCGGCCGCGATGACCTCCTATCAGGCGAGCCTGGCCATCAGGGACCGCCTAGCGAAGTCCGATGCCGGCAACGCCCTCCTGCAGCGAAATCTATCGGTGTCGCACAATAAGACCGGTGACGTGCAGGTGGCGCAGGGCAATCTGTCGGCCGCGCTGACCTCCTATCAGGCGAGCCTCGCCATCATGGACCGCCTGGCGAAGTCCGATCCCGGCAATGCCGGCTGGCAGAGCGACTTGGCGGTGGCGTACAGCAAGATCGGCGACGTGCAGGCGGCGCAGGGCGATTCGCCGGCCGCGCTGGCCTCCTATCAGGCGGACCTCGCCATCATGGACCGGCTGGCGAAGTCCGATCCCGGCAACGCCCAATGGCAGCGCGACTCGTCGGTGTCGTACGAGAGGATTGGCGAGGCGCAGGTGGCGCAAGGCGATCTGCCGGCCGCGCTGGCCTCCTATCAGGCGGGCTTCGCCATCATGGACCGCCTGGCGAAGTCCGATCCCGGCAATGCCGCCTGGCAGCGCGACTTGTTCGTGTCGTACTCCAAGGTCGGCGATGTCCAGGCCGCGCAGGGCGCTCTGCCGGCCGCGCTGGCGTCCTATCAGGCGGGCCTCGCCGTCATCGATCGTCTGGCGAAATCCGATCCCGGCAATGCCGGCTGGCGACGCGACCTAGCGGTGTCGTACGAGAACGTCGGCGACGTTCAGCGGGCGCAGAGCGATCTGCCGGACGCGTTGATCTCCTATCAGGCGAGCCTCGTCGTTATCGACCGCTTGGCGAAGTCCGATCCCGGCAATGCCGGCTGGCAGAGCGACCTCGCGGCTTCGTACAGCAGGATTGGCGACGTACAGGCGGCGCAGGGCGATTCGCCGGACGCGCTGGCCTCCTATCAGGCCGACCTCGCCATCATGGATCGGCTGGCGAAGTCCGATCCCGGCAATGCCGCCTGGCGGCACGATCTGGCGCTGTCGTACGAGAGGGTCGGCGACGCGCAAGCGGCGCAAGGCGATCCGCCGGCCGCGCTGGCCTCCTATCAGGCGGACTTCGCCATCATGGATCGCCTGGTGAAGTCCGATCCCGGCAACGCCGGCTGGCAGCGCGATCTGGCGGTGTCGCACGAGAGGGCCGGCAGCGTGCAGGCGGCGCAGGGCGATCTGCCGGCGGCGCTGACGTCCTATCAGGCGGAGCAAGCGATCTTCGACCGCCTGGCGAAGTCCGACGCGAGCAACGCCGGCTGGCAGCGCGGCCTGGCGGTGTCCTACGAAGAAGTCGGCGGCGTGCAGGCGGCGCAGGGCGATCTGCCGGCGGCGCTGACCTCCTATCAGGCGGAGCAAGCCGTCTTCGACCGCCTGGCGAAGTCCGATCCCGGCGACGCCGGCTGGCAGCGCGGCCTGGCGGTGTCCTACATGAAATTGGGCGGCATGCAGGGAGCGCAGGGCGACCCGGCCACCGCGCTGACCTCCTATCAGGCGAGCCTCGCCATCATGGATCGCTTGGCGAAGTCCGATCCCGGCAATGCGGCCTGGCAGCGCGATCTTGCGATTTCAAACGACAGGGTCGGCCTGGCGCTGTTCGACTTGGGCCGGGTTGAGGAGGCCCTGAATTATTTCAATGCAGCGGTTCAGATCGGAAAGGCGCCCGACAATTCTGAATTCTATTGGCGGCGTGCGCTGGCCAAACTATATATGAGCGACGCCGCCGCAGCGGCGGACGATGCGGCGATGGCGTTGAAGCTCAGACCCGCCTACCCCTATTACGCCATCTGGCTTCACGTCGCCCGCGCGCGCGCCGGTCAGAGCGACGCCGACGAGATGGCCGCGAATGGAAAGAACGTCGACCGCAGCAAGTGGCCATGGCCCATCGTCGCTCTGTTTCTTGGTTTGATGAATCCCGACGGCGTGCAAACGGCGGCCTCGGCGGCTGAGCAGCCGCGCGCGCGCGCTGCGCAATCCTGCGAGGCCAATTTCTTCATTGGCGTTTTCCAGATCGAGAAAGGCGCGCCGGCGGGCGCCCGGCCGCTGCTCCAATCCGCGGCGGATCATTGCCCGTATAGTTTCGTCCAACACTCGGCCGCCAGGCTCGAGCTGAAGCGACTGGATGAGCTGGCCGGAGCGCAGGCGAAGTAGCGCGCGTCGGTGGCGGCGGCTCGCTCAATTCAGCGCAATCTGGCCTCTCTCGGCGCCGCCGGGCCCTAGCCGAAGCGAAACCCCGAAATCACCTTGCCGCCGACCGTGTCGCGAAAACTGTGGGTTCCCGCGCTGTCGCCGGCCGCGCCCGCGACGACCATCAGCGGTATCAGGTGCTCCTCGCGCGGATGGCACGCGCGTGCAGCGGGCGCCTCCTTCCAGCGGATCAGCCGCTCCTCGCGCGCCTGGGGATCGGCCTTGGTCGTGGTTTCGTCGAGCCAGGCGTCGAAAGCGGCGGAGGCGCGGCCGTCGCCATCGAAGAAATGGCTGAGGTCGTGAAAGCTCATGCCGCTGCCGACGATGACGATCCCCTGATCGCGCAAAGGCGCCAGCGCCTTGCCGATGGCGATGTGCCGCGCGGGATCGAGGTCGCGCTGGATCGACAGCATGACGACGGGGATCTCGGCTTTCGGATCGACGATCAGGAACGGCACGAAGACGCCGTGGTCGAAGCCGCGCTTGTCGTTCTCGCCGACGGGCAGGCCCGCCGCTTCCAGCAATCGCTTGACCTCGGCAGCGACGTTGGGCTCGCCCGGCGCGGGGTAGCTGAGCTGATAGGTGTGCGCGGGAAATCCGTAATAGTCGAACAGCATCCCCGGCGCCGCGGCGGTGCTGACCGTCGGCTTGGCCTCTTCCCAATGGGCGGTGACGACCACGAACGCCTTCGGGCGCTCCGGCAGACTTTCGACGATCCCCGCGAGATAGGCCCTCAGGCCGTCCCAGGCGTGCGGCCCGAACGGCGGCGGAAACTCCATCCAAAAGCACGGCCCGCCGCCGTGCGGCAGGAAAATCGTGGGTTGACGAACCTCGCTCATGCGCGCCTCGACGTTCTCTAGTTTCCCGCATCGACCGGCCCGCCGTTACGCCGCCGATCGCTGCAAGTCCATGGGTGGCATAGGTAGTCCTCCCTTGCATAAACGCAAGCGCCTCACGCTGCCCTCGGCCTCGAAAGAGGAATGAACGCCGAACGCGATGAACTTGTCGCGCTCGACGCCTCGTTGACGTCGCGCAATGACGATAGTTCGGAAAAGTGCGACTTTGCTTGTGCCATCATTCGGAACGTCGAGAGGCGCGCATGCAAACGTCACTCTTCATCGCCAAGCTGTTGGGGCCGATGTTTCTTGTCGTCGGCGTCGCTCTGCTGACCAGGCCTGAGGCGTTCCGCGTTCTGCTACGAGAGTTCATCGCAAGCGGGGTATTATTGTATCTGGCCGGCTTTCTCGGCCTGCTCGCCGGCGTGGCGCTGCTGCTGACTCACAACGTCTGGGCGCTCGACTGGCGAGTCCTCATCACCCTGATCGGTTGGACGAGTCTCATTCGCGCCCTTGTCACGATTTTCCGGCCGCAATGGATCGTGTCGACCGGCGCCAAGCTGATCGCGCTCAAAGGCGTCTTCGTCGCCGCCGCGGCGGTCGACCTCATCATCGGCGCGATACTGAGCTATTTCGGCTATTTGGCGTAGCGGCTACATCAGCCCCGAGACGCCGCCGTATAGACCGACGGCGATCACGACGGCCGAAATGCCGATCAAGACCCCGAGGTACAGCCCCCGCGGACGCAGCGGCGCCGGCAGCGCCTTGAGCGCCAACGCGACGAGGAAGCCGACCACCAGCGGCAGCAGGAAAGCGTTCAGAACCTGCGCCGCGATGTTGAGCCAGACGAGGTCCGGGACGAACCCGACGAGCGCGGCGGCGCCGACGACGGCGGCCGCATAGACGCCGTAGAACCATTTCGCCGCGAACGGATGATATTCGAGGGAATGCTTATAGCCGGTGACTTCGCCCACCCCCCAGGCCAGCGCCAGCGAGCACACGATGGCGGCCACAAGAGAGGCGCCGAGGACGCCCGCGCTGAAGACTGCGCGTCCGACGTTCTCCCCGAGAAACGGCGACAGCGCGCCGCTGATCTCGCCGACGCTGCTGAGGCCCGCCGAGGCGCCGCCGGAGGCCAGCGTCGCCGCCGCGGCGACCAGCACCGCGCCCGTCAAGCACTGCGTGAGCACCGCGCCGAAGGCCGTATCCCAGCGCGCGGCCTGGAGGTCGTCCGGCCGAAGCTTTTTGTCGGCGACGGCGGACTGTTGATAGAAAATCATCCAGGGATTGAAGGTCGCGCCGATGATCGCCGCCACCATGTACAGGAACTCATGGTTGCCCAGCGGCAGGTCGACCGCATCCTCCGCCAGGGTTCCGAGGCTCGGATGCGCCGCCCAGGCGACGACGAAGAAGGCGAGTTCGAACAGGCCGATGACGATCGCGGTCCGCTCCACGCGCCGGTAGGAGCCGGTGGCGACGACCGCGAGCAAGGCCGCCGCGGAGAGGGGCAAGGTGAACCCGCGCGACAGGCCGTAGAGCTCTCCGATCCCCGCCACCCCGGTGAATTCGGTGATCAGCGAGCCGATCACCGCCGCCGCCATGCCCGCCGTCGACAGCCACGCCCATCCCAAGCCGAAGCGTTCGCGGATCAGTTCGCCGTGGCCCCGCCCGGTGTAGAGTCCCAGCCGAACCGTCAATTCCTGCAGCATGTAGAGCATCGGAGCGAGCACCAGCAGCATCGGCAGCAGCCGATAGCCCCATTGCGCGCCCGCCTGGGCGCCTGTCACCACATTGCCGGCGTCGGTGTCCGCCAGCATCACCAGCAGGCCAGGTCCCCAGACCAACATCCATTGGCGTGAGCCGAATAGTTTCGGTCTCACGTGGGCTATGCCCTCCATGCCGCGCTCTCCCTCGACTTTGCGTAATCTATAAAGGCGGTCGCCGACCGCGGCAAGTTACGAAAAAGCCATAGTCGGGGGGATGACGACCTTCCCGGCCAGAGATTGTCGCAATTTATGGACTTTGGCGACGTCGAGTCGTCGCCAGCCGTTCCTGCGTAGACGGCGCGTTCCTGCCGAAAAATTCCCGTCGACTCCGGCGCTCGACGCGAACCCGCGAAAAGAGATCAGGAATGCGATGACGGCGAGGCGCGCTTCCTCGCCCCGCGCTCACTTGCGCCGGGCGAGGAAACGGGCGAACGCCTTCAGCGTCGCCTCCGAGGCATGGTGCTCCATGCCTTCCGCGTCGGCTTCCGCGGCCTCGGCGGGAACCCCGACGGCGAGAAGCAGCTTGACCACGAGGCGATGGCGCGCGCGCACGCGGTCGGCGAGTTCGCGGCCCGCCTCGGTCAGGAAGATGCCGCGATAGGGCCGGGCCGTCGCCAGGCCCTCGCGCTTGAGGCGGGCGACGCTCTTGATCGCGGTGGGATGCGTGACGCCGAGGCGCTTGGCGACCTCGCTCGCGCGGGCCTCGCCATGGACCGCCAGGAGATCGGCGATGAGCTCCACGTAGTCCTCGAGCAAGGCGGCCGACCGCGCCGTGCGGGCCTTGCCGAACCGAAGCGCCTGGGTGGGCTCCTCGGGCATCTCGATCGCCGCAACGGGCCGCGCTGCGGCCGAGGCTCGTCTCACTCGGGTTTCTCCTCTTTCCGTCGTCATACCGCCGCCGCCTCCAGTTGATCACCGCCCGCCGACCAGACGCCCCTTCTCTGTGCGAACCGAGGCGGCCAAAATCCTTCGCGGCTTGGATTCACGCGATTCCCTGTAGCGGAAAATAGCATCGCGCCGTTATGAACCCAAGCGCCCGGAGTGGACCGTTTGCGTCGTACAATTGCCTATTGACTTAATTGTAGCCTTGGCTAATTTACGCGAAAGAAATCGAAATGTCAGCCGCAAAAGCGCGCGGCTGCCAGCTCTGGAGGCATCGTGAGCGAGAACACACTGAACCTTGGATTTTCAGCGCCCTCCGCGAGTGGCGACGAGCGCATCACCTACGAGGACGTCTTGCGAGCGCAAGATCGTCTGAAGGTCCTCAAGAGCCGCGCCGCCAAGAGTTCGCTGCGGCTGCTCTGGCTGCTGGCCGGTCCGGGCGTGCTGGTCATGCTGGGGGAGAACGACGGCCCCAGCATGGTCTCCTACGCGACCACCGGCGCAACCTATGGGATCGGCTTCTTCGTGCCGTTCATCCTTCTCACCTTCCTCATGGCGTTCGTGGTGCAGGAAATGACGGTGCGCCTCGGCGCGGCGACGCATCGCGGCCACGCCGAACTCATCTTCCAGCGTTTCGGCCCGTTCTGGGGCTATTTCGCGATGGGCGACCTCGTGTTCGGCAACTTGCTGACGCTGGTCACCGAGTTCATCGCCATCCAGGCCGGCGGCCTCTACTTCGGCGTGCCCTCTTGGGCTTCGGTCACGATCGGCGTGGCGCTCGTCATCGTCTCGCTGACGTTTCGGCGATACGCGACCTGGGAGCGCGTGCTGATGGGGCTGGCCGTGTTCAACCTGCTGTTCATTCCCGCGGCCCTGTATGCGCATCCCGACGGCGCGGCGCTGTCCCGTGCGCTCGCTGCCTGGGGGCCGCTGCCGGGAGGCTTCACCTTGGCGTTCCTGACGCTGATCCTCGCCAACGTCGGCGCGACCGTGACCCCGTGGATGATCTTTTTCCAGCAGAGCGCGGTCGTGGACAAAGGCATGACCCGGGCCGACGTGCCCCAGGGCCGGACGGACACCGCGATCGGCGCGATCTTGGCCGCCATCGCCGCGGTCGCGACGCTGGTGGCGGCGGCGCCGCTTTTCGCCGCGAAGGTCGACGTGTCGACGTTCGCCAACGGCGCCGATTTCGCCACGGCGCTGGTTCCGCTGATCGGCTCGACCGGCGCCACGCTTTTCGCGCTCGGCATCCTGGAAGCGGGGCTGGTCGCGGCGATGACGATCTCCACCAGTTCGTCCTATGCGCTGGCCGAGACGATGTCGGCGGCCGAAAAGGCGCCGGCGCGGCACAGCCTCAACCTCGACTTCGCGCACGGCCGCCTGTTCTACGGGGTCGCGATCGCCTCGACGGTTTTGGCGGCGGGCATCGTGCTGATCCCGGGCGCGCCGCTGCTCGCCATGACCCTGACGGTCAACGTCATCGCGACATTGCTGATGGCGCCGGCGCTGCTGCTGCTGCTGCTGCTGGCCAACGACACTGAGATCATGGGCGATCTGGCGAACGGCCGGTGGGCCAACTTGGCCGGAGGAACGACCGTCGTCGCGATCGCCGTGGTCGGCGCGCTCTACGGCGTGATCACGGCCTTCCCGAACCTATTGCCCAAGTAAGAGGAATCTCCATGGCATACGATCCCGCGCTGGTCAGCGCGCTTGAACCCGACCAACTCGTCGCCGCGACGAAGCGCCCCTACCCGCGCCGCAAATTGAGCCGGGGGGTCCTGGCCCTGCTGGTCGTGCTGCGCGTCTTCATCGTGATCGCGGTCCCGATCGTCATCTACGCCTTCGTTCACGCGTTGCTCGTGCCGCAATAGGCGTCGCTCGGGCTCGTCGATGGGAACGCTTGCGACATGTCGGGCGACGCCTCGGCGCCGCCCGCGACTTCTCGAAGGCGGCGCGGTTCGCCATTCGCAGGCCAGCAAAAATCGGCGTTGCGGCGGCGCTTCGTTCATCGCTAATATGGGATCGCCGCGGCGCGACCCCCTTCACCGGTCGGCAGGGCCCCTCCCCGCCTCCTCATTTCCACCCCTTGCTCACGTCCGCCGCAGCGCCCCGCTCGCCGCGTCGTAGAGCGACTTCGCGCCGAAGGCGATGAACATCACGCCGACGACGCGCGTCACGATTACGCCGTGGGCGAGGAAGAACCGCCGCACCGCCGGCAGCCCTGCCGCGAAGATCAGCGTCGCGTCCGCCGCGAGGAAGCCCAGGAAGGCCGCGCCGAGCAGTTGCGGCGTGTCCTCGATATGCAACTGAGCCACGTAAGGCGCGACGATCGCGGAGAACATCGCCAGCGCGACCGGGTAAGCCTTGGGGTTGGTGAGGCCGAAGGCGAGACCGGTCGCGAGCGGGCGGCGCGCGCCGATCGTGCGCGGCGGCGCGTCCTTGCGCGTCATCACCGCGCGCGCGCCGAGATAGATGAGATAGAGCCCGCAGCCGGCGCCGAGCAGCTCGAACAAAGTCGCCCCTAACCGGTTGGCGCCGACGATCGCGCCGACCGCGAGGCCGCCCCAGGTGACGTCGCCGACGAGATGGCCGCAAATGAACCACGCCCCCGCCGCGCGCCCCTTGGACGCCGCGAGCGTGAACAGCGCGAGAAAAGCCGGCCCCGGCGAGACGACATAGAGATAGGCCGCGACGGCGCTCGCCAGAAGAATCTTCGGATCGATCACGGCGGCTTCTCCCGCGCCAAGCGCTTCAATTCATAGAGCGTGGCTTGCGCCTCGCGCGGCGTCAACTCATCGGGATCGATTCTGTCCAACGCCTCGCGCAGCGCGTCGGGACCGGGCGGCGGCGGCGGTTCGTAGGAAAACAGCGGCAGCGCGTCGAGGCTGGAGAGCGCGGCGCCCGGGTGTTTGGTCGCCTCCAACTCGCCAAGCACGGCGCGCGCGCGCTTGATGACCGCCGCGGGAAGCCCCGCGAGCTTGGCGACCTGAATGCCGTAGGAGCGGTCCGCCGCGCCGGGAACGACTTCGTGCAGGAAGACCAGCGCGCCCTTCCACTCGGTGACCCGCATCGTCAGATTGAACAGGCGCGGCAGCGTCTGGGACAGCTGGGTCAATTCGTGGAAATGCGTCGCGAACAACGTGCGCGAGCGATTGACCGCATTGAGATGCTCGACGCAGGCGAAGGCGATGGAGAGGCCGTCGAAGGTCGCGGTGCCGCGGCCGATTTCGTCGAGAATGACCAGCGAGCGAACCGTCGCCTGATTGAGGATCGCCGCCGTCTCGACCATTTCGACCATGAAGGTCGAGCGCCCGCGCGCGAGGTCGTCGGCGGCGCCGACGCGCGAGAACAATCGATCGACGACGCCGATATGGGCGCGCCGCGCCGGCACGAAGGCGCCCATTTGCGCGAGCGCCGCGATCAGCGCGTTCTGGCGCAGAAAGGTCGATTTGCCCGCCATATTGGGGCCGGTCACCAGCGCGATGCGCCCGCCCTCGCCCTCCGCCCCCGAGAGGTCGCAGGAATTGGCGACGAAGGGCTCGCCGCGCCGCGTGAGCGCCGCCTCGACCACGGGATGGCGCCCGCCCTCGATCGTGAAGGCGAGGGAATCGTCGACGTGAGGGCGGACCCAATCGCGCACAATCGCGAGTTCGGCAAGCGCGGCGCCGACGTCGATTTCGGCGAGCGCGGCGCCGAGGCCGCGCAGCGTCTCAGCTTGCGCCAGGCACGCCTGACGCAGCCGCTCGAAGGCTTCCAGCTCGAGCGCCAGCGCGCGGTCGGCCGCCGAGGCGATGCGCGCCTCCAGATCGATCAGCGCATTGGTGGTGAAGCGCATCGCCCCAGCCATCGTCTGGCGATGGATGAAGGTCGCGCTGTGGGGGGCTTTCAGCAGCGCCTCGCCCTGCGCCTGCGGCGTCTCGATGTAATAGCCGAGGAAATTGTTGTGCTTGATCTTGAGCTGGCGCGTCCCCGCTTCCTCGGCGTAGCGCGCCTGCATCTCGGCGACGACGCGCCGGCTTTCGTCGCGTAACGCCCGCGCCTCGTCGAGCGGCGCCGACGCGCCGGCGCGCACGAAGCCGCCGTCGCGTTTGTTGAGCGGCAAGTCCTCGGCGAGCGCCTGGGAAAGATCGCGCGCCAGGGCGCCGTCGTTTTCCCTGAGCCGCGCAAAACAGCGCAGCAGCGTCGGCGGCAAGGCCTCGGCTTCGTCGAGCGTTTGCGAGATCAGCGCGCTCGCGGCCAATCCGTCGCGCAAGGCGGCGAGATCGCGCGGGCCGCCGCGATCGAGGCTGAGACGCGACAGCGCGCGCAAGAAGTCCGGCGCCGCGGCGAGGCTCTTGCGCAAGGCTTGGCGCAGCGCCGGCGCCTCGGCGAGGAAGGCCAGCGCGTCGAGACGCTCGTTGATCTCATGGGCGTCGGTGAGCGGGCTCGCCAGGCGCTCGCCAAGGAGGCGCGCGCCGGCGGGCGTCGCGGTCATGTCGATCGTCGCGAAGAGCGAGCCCGCGCGCTCGCCCGAGAGCGTGCGGGTGAGTTCGAGATTGGCGCGCGTCGCGGCGTCGATTTCGAGGCCGGCGCCGCGCGCGCGACGCGTCGGCGGCGCGAGCCGCGGCGTCGCGTCGATCTGCGTGCGCTTGACGTAGCGCAGCGCGAGAGAGGCGGCGGCGATTTCCGCGCGGGTGAACTGGCCGAAGCCCTCCAGCGTCTCGACGCCGTAGAACTCGCGCACCGCCTGCTCCGCCGCCGCGCCGTCGCTGGAATCGCGCCCCAGCAGCGTCGCGGAAACCCTGCTTTCCTCGATCAGCCGGGAAAAGCCGGGATCGTCGAACAAGGCCTGCGGCGCGACGATCTCGCTCGGCTCCAGGCGCGCGATTTCGAGGCTTAAGGCCGCTTCGTCGGCCTCGCTCAAATCGAACGCGCCGGTCGAGATGTCGAGCGCGGCCAAGCCGAAGACCGCGCGCCCTTCGCCTGAGCGGACGCGTTGGATCGCGAGAAGAACATTGGCGCGGCCGGGCTCCAGCAGCCGCTCCTCGGTGATCGTGCCGGGCGTGACGAGCCGCACCACGTCGCGCTTGACGACGGACTTGCCGCCGCGCTTCTTGGCCTCCGCGGGGTCTTCGAGCTGCTCGCAGACGGCGACGCGATGGCCGAGCGCGATGAGGCGATGCAGATAATCGTCGGCGCGTTCGATCGGCACGCCGCACATGCGGATGTCCTCGCCCTCGTGCTTGCCGCGCTTGGTCAGCACGATGCCGAGCGCGCGGCTGGCGATCTCCGCGTCCGCGAAGAACAATTCATAGAAATCGCCCATGCGATAGAACAGCAAGCAATCGGGATGGGCGGTCTTGATCTCGAAATATTGCGCCATCATCGGCGTGAGGCGCGGGGCGGCATTTTCAGGCGGCGGGCTATCGGCGGAGGCGTCCATGCCGGCGAGCCTAGCAAATCGGCGCGTCGCGCGCAGCGGCGCGGGACCCGATATCCACGTCGACGAGCGCCACGCCGTCAATTCGGCGGAGTCGTCCGCGCCTCTCGCCGCGCCTTCATCGCCTTCGCCGCCATCGTGTAGCCGCCGCCGGCGCCGTCGACGAAATGCACATGGCCGCGATCGCGGACGGAAGGCGTGTAGCAGGTCAACTGCGCCGCGGCCTGGCGGAACGTCCCGTAGTCGGCGTAATCGGAAGCGGCCGCCAGCCGCGCCTCCAGCGCGTCGGCGAATGCGCTCGAGCAGTCGAGCGTCATCCGCAGGCCGTCGTCGAACTTACGGAAGTCGGCATTGGCGACGACCTCGCCGAGGTAGTGATTGGCGTCGACCCCGCCCACCTTCAGGCGGAGGGAGAGAAACGTCGTTGACATCGCGTAACGGCCGAACGCAGCGAGCCACGCCGCCAGCCGCGGTGTGCGGAGCGCCGCGGCCTCCAGCCGGACAGCCTCCAGCCGGACGACCTCGGTCGGCGCAGCCAAGCTGAGGTTGTCAAGCGTGATCGGTCGGCCGCCGTCGGCTTCGGCGAGCGCCATGCCGACGATCTCGTCGAGCAGAGCGGCGAAGCGTGGCTCGTCAGCGCGCGGCGCGACGATCAGCGACAGGATAAGGCCGTGTCGCGCCTCCGCCGCGCCAAAGCGGCACGACAGCCCGGTCAGGTCGGGTCGCGCGCCGGACGCGGCCGGCGGGACCGCGAACTCACCGCGCTTGGCGGCGGCTTCGAGCCAGGCGAGACCGCCGCCGGCGAACATGGCGAAGGCGCAATCGGGCGAGGCGCCATAGCGCGCGACCCGCAGGTCGCGACCCGCCGCGCGGATCGTCGCCACTGGGGCCATGGCGACGCGCAGTTCGAGCCCGTATTCCGCGCTCGCGAAGGTCGCCATCGCCGCCAGCGCTTCGCGGGCTGCGTTCGCGTCGGGCGGAGCGACCGCAAAGCTCGCGCCGTCGCCGCCGAACACGAAGGGAAACGGGCGTCGCCGCAGCGCATTGGCGACGCTGGCGATCACGCCCGCGCCGGCCATGTTGACCGCCTTGTAGCGCCCCGCGGCGACCGCGAGCGTCGAGCCCACGACGTCGGAAAACCCCACGACCCAGTCGTCCGGCAGAGGACGATAGTTCTCGCGCTTCATGGCGTCGGCGAAATCGTAAAACACCGGGATCGAGGCATAGAAGTCGGGATCGTCAATGGTCATGGAACCCCCCGCCGCCTCCGCATCGGATTGCGTCGATGCTAGCCTAAGACGATCGGCCTGGGCTGGAAAATCGGCGGCTCTGGCGAAGCCTGGCCTGGATCAGCGGCCCGGCGCCGCCGCCAAGCTTCACGCCGCTCCCCGCCTCGATCGCCGCTCGCACGAATTCCTTCGCCTGGCCGACGGCTTCGGCGAGCTCCAGCCCGAGAACGACATACGCGGCGATCGCGCTCGATAGCGTGCAACCCGTGCCGTGCAAGTTGCGCGAGGCGAGGCGCGGCGCCGCGACGCGATGGACGGCGTCCGCGGCGACGAGGAGATCGACCGCCTCGGCGCCGGCGAGATGCCCGCCCTTCATCAGCACGGCGCGCGGGCCGAGTTCTAGCAGCGCAGCGCCTTGGCGCGCCATTTCCGCTTCGTCTTGCGCGAGCGGCGCGCCGAGCAGCGCGGCGGCCTCGGCGAGATTGGGAGTGAGGCAATCGACCAGCGGCAGCAGCCGCGCCTTGATCGCATCGACGAAGCCGTCGCCGGCGAGCGCGTCGCCGGACGAGGCGATCATGACGGGATCGTAAATGACGAAGGCCCTCACCCCAGCCCTCTCCCGCGCAGGGGGTTCGATAGAACGCCCGTCTTTCTGACGGGCTATGCGAGAGAGGGGGCGCTCCCCTTCTCCGGCATAGGGCGTCCGAAGGACGCCCGTCTTCGACGGGCTTTGCGGGAGAAGGTGGCCCGAAGGCCCGGATGAGGGGTCGCCGACGAGGCTATCCGCCACCGCCCCGACGATCTCCGCGCTCCCCAACATGCCGATCTTGATCGCCGCGACGTCGAAATCGGCCAGCACCGCCTCGATCTGCGCGGCGACGATTTCTCCCGGCGCGAGGTGGATCGCGCTGACGCCGCGCGTGTTCTGCGCGGTGAGCGCCGTGATCGCGCTGGCGGCGTAAACGCCGAGCGCGGCGAAGGTCTTCAAGTCGGCTTGAATCCCGGCGCCGCCGCCCGAATCCGAGCCGGCGATCGTCAGCGCGATTCGAGTTCGCGCTCTCACGGCGCGCGCGTCGCCGCGATCCATTCGCGCGCGCGGCCTTCGGGATCGGCGTTGAGCGTGATGTCGGTGACGACCGAGACGACGTCGGCGCCGGCGGCGAGGCACGCCTTGCCGCGCTCGACGTTGAGGCCACCGATCGCCACCAGCGGAATCGCGCCGACGCGCCGCTTCCATTCGCCGATGCGCGCGAGGCCCTGCGGAGCAAAGGCCATCGCCTTGAGGATGGTCGGATAGATCGGGCCGAGCGCGACGTAATCGGGCGCCAGCGCCAGGGCGCGCGCGAGTTCGGCTTCGTCGTGCGTGCTGATCCCGACCTTTAGCCCATGCGCGCGGATCGCCGCCATGTCCGCGCCGTCGAGATCGCCCTGGCCGAGGTGAACGAAGTCCGCGCCCGCCTCGATCGCAACGCGCCAATAGTCGTTGACGATGAGCTGCCCCCCGGCGCTGCGGCAGATTGCCAGCGCCTCGCGCGTCTCACTCAGAATCGTCGCCTCGTCCTTGTCCTTCATGCGCAATTGGATGAGCCGCGCGCCGACGCCGACGAGCCGCGCTGCCCAGGCGGCGGAATCGACGATGGGGTAGAAGCGGTCGAGGATCATCCTCCCCTCTCCCGCTTGCAGGAGAGGGGTTGGGGTGAGGGCGTGGCGCTCCCCCTCATCCGGCCCGTCGGGCCACCTTCTCCCGCAAGCGGGAGACGGGAAAGAGTCACGCCCCTCACGTCAGCGCCGCCTTGCCGACGACGGGCGTCGACGGCGCAGCCACGTCGCGCGGCTGCATCGGGCCTGCGCGACGGGCGGCGTAGCCGGCTTCGACCGCCTGCATGAAGGCGCGCGCCATCGCCGCGGGATCGCCCGCCGTGCCGACCGCGGTGTTGAGCAGCACCGCGTCGTAGCCGAGCTCCATCGCCGCCGCCGCATGCGAAGGCAGACCGATGCCGGCGTCGATGATCAGCGGCATGTCGGGATAACGCGCCCGCAGCACGCGCAGGCCAAAGGGATTATTGAGGCCTTTGCCCGAGCCGATCGGCGCTCCCCACGGCATCAGCACCTTGCAGCCCGCCTCGACCAATCGGTCGCAGACGATGAGGTCTTCCGTCGTATAGGGAAACACCTCGAAACCGTCTTCGCCGAGGATGCGCGCGGCCTCGACCGTGCCGAAGACGTCGGGCGCGAGCGTGTCGCGGTCGCCGATCACTTCGAGCTTGATCCAGGACGTGTTGAAAATCTCCCGCGCCATCTGCGCCGTCGTCACCGCCTCCTTGACCGTGTAGCAGCCGGCGGTGTTGGGCAGCACGCGCACGCCGAGTTCGCGGATGATGCGCCAGAACTCCTGCCCCTCGCGAAATTGGCTCGACTCGCGCCGCACCGAAACCGTGACGACTTCGGCCTCAGCCGCCCGAACGGATTTGGCCATAACGTCGAGCGAGGGATATTTCGACGTGCCGAGCAGCAGCCGCGACTTCATCTCGACGCCATAGACCTTCATCGCTTCCAACTCCTAGCCCCAGCCTTAGTCCACATATCGCTGCTCATCGCACGGTCGCCGTCGCCGCGAGCGCGGCGAAGCGTTCCAGCCCTATCCCCCTTGCCGAGGCGCGACGATCTCTATCCTGTCGCCTTCGCGCAAGACTGCCTCCGCGCGCTTTCGCGCCGGCACGAATTCGCCATTGAGGGCGGTGGCGACCAGCGTCTCCCCGTATTCGAGCGCGTCGAGCGCCGCCGCCAGAGTCCCGGCGGCGACGTCCTGCTCGACGCCGTTGACGACGAGTTTCATGTCCGCCTCTCTACTCCGCCGCCTTCACGTAGAGCGCGCCGCCCTGGTCGAGGAATTCGCGCGATTTTTCCTCCATGCCCGCGATCGCCTCGGCCTCTTTGCGCAAATCCTGCGTGATCCTCATCGAGCAGAATTTCGGCCCGCACATCGAGCAGAAATGCGCGACCTTGTGGCTGTCCTTGGGCAAGGTCTCGTCGTGGAATTTTCGCGCCGTGTCTGGATCGAGCGACAAGTTGAACTGATCTTCCCAGCGGAAGTCGAAGCGCGCGCGGCTGACCGCGTCGTCGCGAATCTGCGCCGCCGGATGGCCCTTGGCGAGATCGGCGGCGTGGGCGGCGATGCGATAGGTGATGACCCCCGTCTTGACGTCGTCGCGATCGGGCAGCCCCAGGTGCTCCTTGGGCGTGACGTAACACAGCATCGCCGTGCCGAACCAACCGATCATCGCCGCGCCGATGCCGGAGGTGATGTGGTCGTAGCCCGGCGCGATGTCGGTGGTCAGCGGCCCTAGCGTATAGAACGGCGCCTCGCCGCACTCCTTGAGCTGCTTGGTCATGTTGACCTTGATCTTGTGCATCGGCACATGGCCGGGGCCTTCGATCATCACCTGGCAGCCCTTGTCCCAGGCCACCTTGGTCAGTTCGCCCAGCGTCTCCAATTCGGCGAATTGCGCCGCGTCGTTGGCGTCGGCGATCGAGCCGGGGCGCAGGCCATCGCCGAGCGAGAACGAAACGTCGTATTTGCGCATGATGTCGCAGATGTCGCCGAAGCGCTCGTAGAGGAAGCTCTCGCGATGGCCGGCGAGGCACCAGCGCGCCATGATCGAGCCGCCGCGCGAGACGATGCCGGTGACTCTTTTTGCGGTGAGCGGGACATAGGCGAGGCGCACGCCGGCGTGGATGGTGAAATAATCGACGCCCTGCTCGGCCTGCTCGATCAACGTGTCCTTGAACACTTCCCAGTCGAGCTTGAGCGGATCGCCGTCGACCTTCTCCAGCGCCTGGTAGATCGGCACCGTGCCGATCGGCACCGGCGAGTTGCGCAGGATCCAGGAACGGATGTTGTGGATGTTGCGCCCCGTCGAGAGGTCCATCACGGTGTCGGCGCCCCAGCGGATCGCCCACACCATTTTCTCCACTTCCTCGGCGACGCCGGAACTCACCGCGCTGTTGCCGATATTGGCGTTGACCTTGACGAGGAAGTTGCGGCCGATCGCCATCGGCTCGAGTTCGACGTGGTTGATGTTGGCGGGGATGATCGCGCGGCCGCGCGCGACCTCGGAGCGCACGAATTCCGGCGTGACGAATTCGGGAATCTCGGCGCCGAAGCTGTCGCCGTCGGCGAGCCGCGCCTCGGCCCCCTCGAGCGCCGCCTCGCGCGCGAGATTCTCGCGATGGGCGACATAGATCATCTCTTCGGTGACGATCCCGGCGCGGGCGAATTCATATTGCGTCACCAGCTGACCCGGCGCGCCCCCGCGCAAGATTCGCGTCGCGGGACAATGCGGCGCGAGGCGCTCGGCCGAGACATGGCCGTTGTCCTCGGGTTTTACGGCGCGGCCGGGAATGGCGGCGTACCCGCGCTTGGCGATCCAGCCTTCGCGCACCGGCTTGAGGCCGGCGTTGAGATCGACGCGAGCGTCCGTCTCGGTATAGGGGCCGGAGGGATCATAGACGCGCACCGGCGGCTCGTTGGCGTCGCTGAGCGCGATTTCGCGGAACGGCACGGCGACGTCGGCATGGCCCTTGGGCGCGGCGTAGACCTTGCGCGAGCCGGCGATCGGCCCGGTAGTGACGCTCTCCGGCGCCGCCGGCGTCTTGATCTTGGCGAGTTCGTTCATTGGCCTTGCCTCCGCTTCGCTCCCATGCAGGCGAAGAAGGCCAGGCGCGGCGATGTGCATCGGCGAGCCTCGTCCCTTCGCCGGCATGACCCGGATCAGGTTCTAAGGGTCCGGCGTGAACCGCCGTCTCAGCCCGGTGCGGGCGCCCCTCGAGTTAGGGCGTGAATGTGGGACGAAGGGGGCGGCGTGTCAATGAGGGGGGCCAGGCGCTCCGCCGCGCGCAGCGGGCCGACGATTTGAATTCGTTCGCCGCGTCGATTTGATCTTCCGCAACGCGCAAGCGAACAAAATACCGTCATGTTCTGCGCGGGGCGCTTACGCCGCGAGCCGCCGCTCTTTATGACTTGCTTACGCAGGCCGGCCGCGAAACGAATTGCGCCCTTACAGACATCCGATGTAATCGGAACAAGATTTTTCAAATCAAAGCTGCATTGGCGGCGAACCGACGGTCCAATCGCGGGGTCCGTCGATACTATCCCGCTTTTTCTAGAGAAAATAGAGACGCGTCGACCCGCGCTTCATCGGATGGATCGGATCCTAACCCAGGAGAAGTGTCATGGCCCACACCATCCTCATGTTCTTCGTATTGATTCTATCCTTCGCCGCGATGTTCGGCTTCGTAAAGTTCTCAGAGAACGTCATCGCCAGGCCGCAGGCCGTGCCGGTGATCGACGACGCCGCGGCGCGAAACGCGGACCGCGCCGAATCTCTTTGAAACTCGGCGCTATCGCTGCGCCGCCGCCGCCCGTAACGCAAAGGGGATCGCCATGGCGTCGGTCTATTTTCTCGTCCTGCTGGTCGTGCTTCTGGTGATCTACCTGTTCTATGCCGTCATAAACCCGGAAAAATTCTGACGCCTGCGCGCGAAGGCCCATGCGCTTCGAAGGAGTTCCCATGACTGCCTCCGGTTGGCTGCAGATCATCGTCACCCTGGCCGCGATCTTCCTGCTCAGCATTCCGACAGGCCGCTACATGGCCCGGATCAACATGGGCCAGAAGACGAGGGTCGACGGATTCTTCGATCCCATCGACAACGCCCTCTATTTCCTCATCGGCCGCAAGGTGACGAGCCAGGCGATGACGTGGAAGGTCTACACCTACCACATGCTCGCGACCAACCTGGCGATGGCGCTGATCATCTATACGATTTATTCGTTTCAGGATCGCCTGCCGCTCAACCAGCTCGGCTTCCCCGGGATGGAGCCCTTTCAGGCTTTCAATACCGCGGTCAGCTTCATCACCAACACCAACTGGCAGAGCTACGGCGGCGAGACGACGCTGTCGAACTTCAGCCAGATGACCGGCATCACCTTCCCGATGTTCACCTCGGCGACGACCGGCTTCGTCGTCGCGATGGCGTGGATTCGCGCCTTCACGGTCAAGAACGGCGGAGCCGACCTCGGCAATTTCTATCGCGATTTCATCCGTTTCATCACGCGCGTTCTGTTGCCGATCTGCTTCGTGATCGCGATCGTGATGGTCGCTTCCGGCTGTGTCCAGACCTTGGACGCCAGCATCACCGCCCACACCCTGCAAGGGGCCGACCAGTCGATCGTCGTGGGGCCCGTCGCCTCGCAGGGCACGATCGAGCTCATCGGCACCAACGGCGGCGGCTTCTACAACGTCAACGCCGCGCATCCCTTCCAGAATCCGACGCCGATCACCAACATCATCCTGATCGTGCTGATGGCCCTTCTGCCGGCCTCGATCGTCGTGACCTTCGGCGAGATGATCGGCAACCGTCGCCAGGGCTGGGTGCTCTATGGCGTGATGGGCTCGCTGATGGCGCTGTTCCTGCTGCTCTGCGTGCTTCCCGAGCAGGGCGGCACGCCGATGCTGGCGAACGCCGGCATCGAGAGCGCCGCGACCCTCGACCAGCCCGGCGGCAACATGGAGGGCAAAGAGGTGCGTTTCGGCATCTCCGGCAGCGCACTTTTCGCGGACATTACGACGGCCTTCACCACCGGCGCGATCAACTCGGCCCATGACAGCTACACGCCGCTCCCCGGCATTTCGATGTTGGGCCAGATGATGCTGCAATGCGTGTTCGGCGGCAAAGGCGTCGGCTTCCTCAACGCGCTGATCTACGGCATCATCGCCGTGTTCGTGGCCGGGCTGATGGTCGGGCGCACGCCCGAGTTCCTGGGCAAGAAGATCGAGGCGCCTGAAATCATCCTCGTCTCGCTCGCCCTGCTCATCCATCCCCTGGTCATTTTGACGCCGACCGCCTGGTCGATGCTGGCGCCCTACGCCATTTCCTCGCTCGGCAACAACGGCATCCACGGCTTCTCCGAGGTCCTCTACGCGTTTGCCTCCGGGGCGGCGAACAACGGCTCGGCCTTTGCCGGCCTCAACGCCAATACGCCTTGGTTCAACCTGGCGATCGCCGCCGTCATCTTCCTCGGCCGCTATCCCGCGATCATCTTCCTGTTGGCGGTCGCCGGATCGGTCGCGAGCAAGGCGACGACGCCGTCGACCAGCAGCACGCTGCGCACCGACACGGTCGCCTTCGGCGTGTTCTGGTTCGCCACGATCCTGATCGTGGGCGCGCTGACCTTCTTCCCCGTGCTCGTCCTGGGGCCGATCGCCGAGTTCTTCGCCATGAAGAGCGGGCTCCTCTTCTAACCATCGCACGCGACCCAAGGTGGGCGCCGGAGACTTGTTATGGCAAAGAAACCATCGACATACCGGATGAGCGGCGAGCTCGGCGCGGAATTTCGCGGCGTTGCGCCGCCAAGCGCCTACACCTCCGATCTGCTGTGGGCGGCTTTCCGGGGATCGCTCGGCAAGTTCGACCCGCGCGTCCAGATTCGCAATCCCGTGATGTTCGTCGTCTGGCTCGGCGCGCTGGTGACTCTCGCGCTGACGTTCGTTCCGGACCTGTTCGGACCCTCGGGCGCCTCGCGCCTCTACAATGGCGTCGTGACGTTCATCCTCGTCCTGACCGTCTGGTTCGCCAACTACGCCGAGGCGCTGGCCGAAGGCCGCGGCAAGGCGAAGGCCGCCGCGTTGCGGCGGACCCGCGCCTCCCTCCACGCCAACCGCGTGCTTAAGGACGGCCGCCTGGAGACCATCCCGGCGACGGAACTGCGCAAGGGCGACCTCGTGCGGGTGGAGAAGGACAGCATCGTTCCGGCCGACGGCGAGGTCGTCGAGGGCGTCGCCTATGTCAACGAGGCCGCCATCACGGGCGAATCCGCCCCGGTGCTCAAGGAGACGGGAACCGACATTTACTCGTCCGTCACCGCCGGGACGACGATCATCTCGGATTGGCTGCTCGTCCGCGTCAGCAACAACCCCGGAGACACGTTCCTCGATCGGATGATCCGCCTCGTCGAAGCCGCCAAGCGGCAGAAGACCCCCAATGAGATCGCGCTCACCGTGCTGCTCTCGATTCTGACGTTGATTTTCGTCATCGTCGTGGCGACGATCGCGCCGGTGGCGACCTACCTGCAGGCGCAGATCAACGTCGCCGATCTCATCGCGCTGCTCGTCGCGCTGATCCCCACGACGGTCGGCGCGCTGCTCTCGGCCATCGGCATCGCCGCCATCGACCGCACCATGCGATTCAATGTGCTGGCCATGTCGGGCAAGGCGGTCGAAGCGGCCGGCGACGTCCAGACGCTGATCCTCGACAAGACCGGAACCATCACCACCGGCGATCGCCAGGCGCATGATTTCATCGCGGTGGCGGGCCGTCAGCAGAAGGACTTGGTTCAGGCCGCGTTCCTCGCGTCCTACTTCGATACGACGCCGGAGGGACGATCCGTCGTCTCGGCCAGCGTCGCCCGCGGCGCTCAAGCGTCGCCCGGCCTGGACCAGGCGAGGGGTCTGGATTTTTCGGCGCACACTCGCATGAGCGGAATCGACCTTGCGGACGGCCGAATCATCCGTAAAGGCGCGGTGGCCTCAGTCATTCGTCACGTCGCCGACTCATTCCATGGTCCGGCGCCGGACGACCTTCAGAGGATCGCCGACGAGGCGGCGCAACAGGGAGCGACGCCGCTCGCCATCAGCGTCGACGGCGACATCCTGGGCATTGTCGTTCTCGCCGACACGTTGAAGCCGGGCATTCGTCAGCGCATCGCGCAACTGCGCAAAATGGCGATCCGCACCATCATGGTCACCGGCGACAATCCGATCACCGCGCGAACAATAGCGGCCGAAGCGGGCGTCGACGACTTCATCGCCGAAGCGAAGCCCGAGGATAAGCTGATCCTGGTTCGCAAGGAGCAAGCCGAGGGGCGGCTTGTCGCGATGACCGGCGACGGCACCAATGACGCCCCGGCGTTGGCGCAGGCGGATGTCGGTCTGGCCATGCACTCGGGAACGTCGGCGGCCAAGGAGGCGGCCAATCTGGTCGATCTCGATTCCGATCCGACCAAGCTCACCGACCTCGTCGCAATCGGCAAGCAGATGTTGATCACGCGCGGCGCGCTGACGACCTTCTCGATCGCCAACGACGTAGCGAAATACTTCGCCATCATCCCCGCGATGTTCATCGTCGCGCTTCCCGGCCTGGCGGCGTTGAACGTCATGGGATTGGCGACGGCGCACAGCGCGGTTCTTTCGGCGCTGATCTTCAACGCGCTGATCATTCCGCTGCTCATCCCGTTGGCGCTGCGCGGCGTGCGGTTCCGCGTCGAAACCGCAGAAAACCTGTTTTCCCGCAACCTGTGGATCTACGGCGCCGGCGGCCTCGTCGCGCCCTTCGTCGGCATCAAGCTGATCGATCTGCTGATTGCGCCGCTGGTTTGAGAGGAAAGCGACATGCTCGGCTATGTCAGCAGCGCGGTGCGCGTCTCCCTGGTGACGTTCGTGCTTTGCGGCTTCGCCTATCCCCTCGCCGTCACCGGGGTCGGTCAGGCGCTGATGCCCGGTCAGGCCAATGGCAGTCTCGAAAAGACCGCCGACGGTCAGATCGTCGGCTCCCGGCTGATCGGCCAACAATGGAACGACCCGCAGTGGTTCCATGGCCGTCCCTCGGCCACGATGGATCCGACCGACGCCACCAAGGCGGCGCCCTACAACGCCGCGAACACGACGGCCTCGAATCTGGGACCGACCAGCAAGGCCCTTGCGGACCGCTTGACCGCCGACCGCAAGGCCTTCGACGACGCGCAGCCGGACATGGCCGGCAAGGCTTTGCCTTCGGACGTGCTGACGACCTCGGCTTCCGGCCTCGATCCCGACATCACGCCGGCTAATGCGTCTCTTCAGGTTCAACGCGTCGCCCAGGCGCGCGGCGCGCCGCCGGACCAGGTTGCGGCTCTCGTCGCGCAGCAGACCACGTCTCGCAGCCTCGGGATTTTCGGCGAGCCGCGCGTCAACGTGCTGGAACTCAATCTTGCGCTGGAGAAAGCGTTTCCCAGGAAATAGCGGCGGTTCTGGATATTGACGGCCGCGAGCGAAACAGGGGGCGACGTCGGGACCTTGGCGCGACCGGATCATGGCCGCCCGGCCCCGACCCGCCCCGGGTCCGCCACGCGATGGACGTACGTCCATCCATCGCGCCCACCGGCGATGCTGGCCTCACTTACAAGAAGCCAGCGGCTTCAACGGGGCGTTTCGACACGAGCGTGAGCATCATGCGATCGACGTCTCGCCGCGATTCAAAGCGCGCCGATCCTCTTCGCCAGATCGCGCCCCTCGAACGCCACCATCGTGATCGCGACGCCGGAGGTGATCAGATTGACCCCGGCGAGCAGACCGAGGACCCAGGCGGCGCTGAACGGCAATCCCCAGATAATCAATCCCGCAAGGACGAGGTCCGCGACGCCGCTGACGAGCATCCAACCCCAGGAGCCGGGCATCGAGCTGCGGTAGGCGATCGACGTCACGGCCTGGAACACGCCCTCCGCGATGAAAAACGCCGTCAACACGATCGTCAGGGACATCACGCCGGTGATCGGCTTCGAGATCAGCAGCACGCCGACCGCGACCGACAGCGCCGCCGTAAGCAGACTCCAGAGAAAAGCCGGAACGTCATGGGCGGAGAACATGGCCACGAGCCCGACGATCCCGCCGATCACGAACAGCCAACCGATGAAAATCTCGATGGCGATCGTGGCCAGCACCGGCGCGGCGACGGCGAGCACGCCGAGCACGATCAATGCGACGCCGTGGAATAGAAAGATGCGCCAGTGGAGTCCGATCGCTTTGCGGACCGCGCTTTGCATTTCGCTGAGACTTGAACCCGTGAAGGTCATTTGACTTCCCCTCTGCTGTCAGCGGAGCCCCGAAGTTCCGGGCGGCGCCCAGGTCCCGCTCGTCATCGGCCCGCCATCGAGCCCGATCGACGTCGCCGCGAGCAAACGCAAATTCGCTGCGCGCTTCGAGGCAGGGCCTCGCACGACGACATCGAGTCGGTTCGGCTACCTCGATTTGTCCCGCGCTTCATTGAGACCTATCAATTTTGCGATCCTTTTGTTTTGATCGCGGATCGCCATCAGGCGCCCGTCGTCGCCTGATCCCGCCCGGCCCCGCCGCCGCGCGGAGCCGCCGAGACTCGCTCAAGCGACTCTGGAGGCGGCGCGCACCGTGGCGCTCGCTTGCGGCTCGATATCGACGCCCGCGCGATCCGCCAGCGCCAGCCATTGCGCGATCTCCTGGCCGGCGATGCGCAGATGCGGCGCGATTTCGGCCAGCGGCGCCAGCACGAAGGCGCGCTCGGCGATGCGCGGATGCGGAATCTTCAGATCCGGCTCGTCGATGGTCGCCTCGCCATAGGTCAAAATGTCGATATCGAGCGTGCGCGGCCCCCAACGCTCGATGCGGCGACGGCCCATGGCGCGCTCGATATCGAGACAAAGCGCCAGCAGCGCCGCCGCCGGCAAGGTCGTTTCGATAAGCGCCGCCATGTTGAGAAAAGACGGCTGATCGCGTTTGCCCCAGGGCGGCGTCCGGTAGACCGACGAGGCGCGCAGCAATTTCGCCCCCGGCGCATCGGCGAGGCGGCCGAGCGCATCAGCGAAGGCCGCGGCGACGTCGCCGAGATTGCCGCCGAGGCCGAGATACGCCTCCACGGCCAGATCATGCGCCACGCTTCACCTCGATCTCGACGCCGGCCGCGCGCAGCGTCGCGGCGATGGGCGGCGCAATCTTGCCGACCCGCACCATGACCGACTCGAGGCGCACAAATTTCTCCAGCAAGGCGCGCGCGACATCCAAGGCGGCGGCCTCGACGAGCTTGCGCGGCTCGCCGCAAAAAACCTGCCGCGTCGCCGCCACGACCTTGCCATAGTCGACGGTCGCCCTGAGATCGTCGCCCGCCGCCGCCTCGTCGAGATCGACGACGAGGTCGAGATCGATCTCGAACATCTGGCCGTGCTTGCGTTCGTGGGCAAAATGGCCGTGAAAGGCGTGGAGCCGCAACCCTTCGATAAAGATTTTGCCGCGGCCGATGCCGCCGTGCGAAGCTGGGTTGTTCATTGGCGGCTTTCCCTCATGGCGCCGAGGCTATCGCGTGCAAGACCTGCAGCGCCTGCACGTGCGGCGCCACATCGTGAACCCTTAAGATCGCCGCGCCGTTCATCACCCCCGCGAGGCCCGCCGCGATCGAGCCGGCGACGCGCTCGGCGGGCGCCTTCTGGCCGGTCACGATCCCGATAGTCGACTTGCGCGACACGCCGAGCAAAACCGGACGGCCAAGCGCCCCGAGCTCCCGCAGGCGTCGGATCAGTTGGAGATTTTGCGCCGGCGTCTTGCCGAAGCCGAAGCCCGGATCGACCAACAGCCGCTCCTCGAGGACGCCCGCGGCCAGCGCGATGTCGATCGAGCGCGACAGGAAATCGCGGATGTCGGCCATGATGTCCAACCCTGGATCCACGGTGGCCCGATTGTGCATCAGCACGGCCGCCGCGCCGCTGTCGGCGACGACGCGGGCCATTTCGCGATCCCGCTGAAATCCCCAGACGTCGTTGACCATCGAAGCCCCGGCTTTGAGCGCGGCGGCGGCGACGCGCGCTTTGCTGGTGTCGACGGAAATCGGCAGACCGACGCGGCGACGCAGCGCGGCGATGACGGGAACGACGCGGGAAATTTCCTCCTCCGCCGTCACCGCGCTCGCGCCGGGCCGGGTCGACTCGCCGCCGACGTCCAGAATCGCCGCGCCCTCGGCGGCAAGGCGCTCGCCATGTTCGGCGGCGGCCGCGGGCGTCGCGAAGGCGCCGCCATCGGAAAAAGAGTCCGGCGTCACGTTGACGATGCCCATGACGGGGGTCGGCGAGCCGAGCCTCAACGATTGGTCGTGCGGCAGAAAGAGCGTCAAGGGCGAACCAAGCTTAGGGATGAGCGGCGAAATTAATTTTGGTTCAGCCCGGCTCAGCCGATCTCTTCCTCCGCGCCGACGGGACGCCGCGTCCAATAGGCGCGCGCGCGAGCGCGCAGGCCGTTGACGAAAGCCGCCGCCGCCTCGCGATAGGGCGCGACGAGGCGCTCGGCGAATTCATGAAAGACGACGAACTTTTCAAAGAGCAAAGCGAACCAGGGCATCGTCATCAGCCTATGGCGCGTCAGATCGAAAATCGGCACGACGAGACCGAAGCCCACGACTTTCACCACGACATAGCCGGCGGCGCCGGCGACGATGTGGCCGGTCGCGGTAAACACCACGCAGCCGAAGGCGCCGACTTCGCTGACGACGAAGGGGATGCCGAACATCAGCAGCGCGACCCACGCCGGCAGACGGTCGATGAGCCGCACGAGAGCCGCTTTGAACGCGATCCAGGGAACCAACGCCAGAGTTCGCCGGATGACGGCGACGGCGCCGTCCCAGATCCATGTCTCGAACAGAAACGCGAGCGCGAACACGAATACCAGCGCCCGCGGAACTTTCGGCCGGTTATGCACGCCCGCCGCCTCCGCCTTTTAACAACGCGGCGAGGGTGAACCCAATTCGTGGCGACATCAAGCCCGCAAGCCCCGCCCAGGGAAAAACAGGCGGCCGAAGCCGCCTGTCCCCATCAGCGGGCGAAGCGCCTGATTACTCGGCCGCGGCCTGTTTGGCGCCGCCACGGCTTCGCGCCGCCGCCTCGCCCCGCCCTTGCCGTATTCCGGATGCACGCGATCGAACAGCGCCGCCTGCCGCTCGAAGGGCTGGTTTGCCGCCCCACCCGTCCTCACGGAGCGTCCTAGCTGGAACGACTTGAGAGAACAGGCCCACGACGACTCGAACCTCTGACCAGCGGATTGTGAGGGCCTGGCGTCAGGGCGGCATTTCAAGTCGTTTTGAAACGCCGCCCTGCTCTCTTGTCCTTGGCTTCCGCCCGCGTTCAGGTTTTCCCAAGGCTTCGTAGCATTTGCGTAGCCTCGATCTGGCCCTGATCACCCGATGCTGGGTCGCGGCTGCGCTCTCGAAGCCCTCGAAAGCCTTTGCGCGGAGATCAGGCGACTTCGAAGCGATCGAGGTCCATCACCTTGGTCCACGCCGCCACGAAGTCTTTCACGAACTTCTCCTTCGAGTCCGCGCTCGCATAGACTTCCGCGAGGGCGCGCAGCTGGGAGTGCGAACCGAAGATCAGGTCGACACGGGCGCCGGTCCACTTGACCTCGTTCGTCTTCCGGTCGCGCCCCTCGTACACGCCTTCAGAGCCAGCGGACGGCTGCCATTGCGTGCTCATGTCGAGCAGGTTGACGAAGAAGTCGTTCGTCAGCGTCTCCGGCCGCTTGGTGAAGACGCCGTGCGTGGACTTCCCGGCATTTGCCCCCAGGACGCGCAGGCCGCCGACGAGAACCGTCATCTCGGGCGCCGTCAGCGTCAGCAATTGCGCCCGATCCGCCAACAGCTCCTCAGCCGACAGGCGCGGCTTGCCGCGGAGATAGTTGCGGAACCCGTCAGCGGTCGGTTCGAGCGGCGCAAAGGAATGGGCGTCGGTTTGCTCTTGCGACGCGTCCGTGCGCCCCGGCGTGAAGGGGACATTCACATCGTGCCCGGCGGCCTTCGCGGCTCTTTCGATCGCCGCGCAGCCGCCGAGAACGATCAGGTCGGCAAGCGAGACCTTTTTCCCGCCAGACTGTGAAGCGTTGAACGCCTTTTGGATCGCTTCGAGCGTCTGCAGCACCTTCGCCAACTGAGCCGGCTGGTTGACGTCCCAGTCCTTTTGCGGCGCGAGGCGAATGCGCGCGCCGTTCGCTCCACCGCGCTTATCGGAGCCGCGGAACGTCGACGCCGACGCCCAAGCCGTCGAGACGAGCTGGGAAACGGCCAGGCCCGACGCGAGGATTTTCGCCTTCAGAGCGGCAATGTCCTGCTCCCCGATCAGCGGATGATCCACAGCGGGGATCGGGTCTTGCCACGGCAGCGTCTCCTTCGGAACGAGCGGGCCGAGGTAACGCACGATCGGACCCATGTCGCGGTGCGTCAGCTTGAACCACGCCCGGGCGAACGCGTCGGCGAACTGATCCGGATTCTCGAAGAATCGCCTCGAAATCTTTTCGTATGCAGGGTCGAACCGCAAAGCGAGGTCGGTCGTCAGCATGGACGGCGCGCGACGCTTTGACTTGTCGTGCGCATCCGGAACCGTATCGGCGCCTGCGCCATGCGTCGGCTTCCACTGATACGCGCCGGCCGGGCTCTTGGTCAGCTCCCATTCGTAGCCGAACAGGTTCCAGAAGAAGTTGTTGCTCCACTTCGTTGGCGTCGTGGTCCAGATGACTTCCAGGCCGCTGCCGATCGTGTCATCGCCCTTGCCGCTGCCGAAGCTGTTCTTCCAGCCTAACCCTTGCTCCTCGATCGAGGCGCCTTCGGGCTCCGGGCCGACATATTGTTTCGGATCGGCAGCGCCGTGGGTCTTGCCGAACGTGTGCCCGCCGGCGATGAGCGCGACGGTCTCCTCGTCGTTCATCGCCATGCGCGCGAAGGTCTCGCGGATATCCGTCGCCGCAGCGACCGGATCCGGCTTGCCGTTCGGCCCTTCCGGATTCACGTAGATCAGGCCCATCTGCACGGCGGCGAGAGGGTTCTGCAGATCACGGTCGCCGGTGTAGCGCTCGTCCGCCAGCCACTTGCCTTCGGGGCCCCAGTAGATGTCTTCTTCGGGCTCCCAGACATCCACGCGCCCGCCGCCGAAACCGAACGTCTTGAAGCCCATCGACTCGAGGGCGACGTTGCCCGTGAGGATCATAAGGTCGGCCCAGGAGATTTTCCGGCCGTATTTCTGCTTGATCGGCCACAGCAGCCGCCGCGCCTTGTCGAGGTTCACGTTGTCCGGCCAGCTGTTGAGCGGCGCGAAGCGCTGTTGGCCGGCTCCGGCGCCGCCGCGGCCGTCGCCGATGCGGTACGTGCCCGCGCTGTGCCAGGCCATTCGAATGAACAGCCCCCCGTAGTGGCCGAAATCTGCGGGCCACCAGTCCTGCGAGTCCGTCATCAAGGCATGGAGATCCTTGATCACGGCGTTCAGGTCGAGACTCTTGAATTCCTTGGCGTAGTCGAACGCCTCGCCCATCGGATTGGACAGGGTGGAGTGCTGGTGGAGAACCCGAAGGTTCAGCTGGTTCGGCCACCAGTCACGATTCGCGTGTGCGGGGGTCCCACCCGTAACGGGGCACTTGCTTTCACTTGCCATGTTCTCTCCGATCGTGTTCCGCTTTTTCCCGTTTGCTATGTAAATATCGTCAATCCTTGAGCAGTGGTCCAGCCTCGCGGGGGCCGGCGGCTATCGAGTTCTGGTTGTCGGCGATCGGCGAGCCGGCGGTTCTCGTCAGGCGATCGGTCATGAATTCCTCCATCGTCAGTCGTCCCCTGGCGGGGCCTGCCGATCAATCCTAGACCGAATCCGACGATCGCTCCAATCGATTGTTCCGAGTCTTGTCATCGGCGCTGACTATCGTATAAGCGCGCCATGAACCTGCGAGACCTGCAATATGTCGTCGCCGTCGCGGATCACGGCCATTTCGGCCGCGCCGCCACGGCCTGCAACGTCAGCCAGCCGACCCTCAGCGGCCAGATCCTCAAGCTCGAGGAGGAACTGGGCGTGCGGGTCTTCGAGCGCGAGGGCCGCGCGGTCAGGGTCGCCAGCCGCGCATCCTCGATCGTCGATCACGCCCGCCGCGCGCTCGCCGCCGCCGCCGACGTCGCGAGCGCGGCGCGCGGCGCCAGGAATCCGCTCGCCGGCGCCTTGAGGCTCGGGGTCATTCCGACGGTCGCGCCCTATCTCCTGCCCTATGCGCTGCCCCTGGCCATCCGCGACCTGCCGCTGGCGCCGATCAAGATCGTCGAGGACTTGACCGACCGCCTGCTGCCGATGCTGATCGACGGCCGGATCGACGCCGCCGTGATCGCCACCGATCCCGCGAACGACAAGCTCGCGCGCCTCACGCTTTACGAAGAGCCTTTCCTGCTCGTCGTGGCGCGCGACCATCCGCTCGCGCGACGCAAATCCGTGTCCGCCCGGGACATCGATCCGGACACTCTTTTGTTGCTGGCGGACGGCCATTGCCTGCGCGATCAAGCGCTCGATCTTTGCGCGCGCAGCGCCGCGAACCGCGCGGCGGCGTCGGACATGAGCGCGGCGAGTCTCGAAACGTTGCTGCATCTGACCGCCGCCGGATATGGCGTCACGCTCGCGCCGCGCCTGGCGGTCGAAAACCGCAACGCCGGAAGCGCCCTGGCGACGGTGCCGCTGAAAGGCGCGGGTATGACGCGGCGCGTCGATCTCATCTTCCGCCGCGATACGACGCGCCGGCCCGCCTTCGACAGGCTCGCGGCATGCGTTCGCGCCGCGGCGCCGGAATGTCTGCGAAAGCCCGACGCCGACGGGCTGCCGGGCTGAAGTCTGTCGATGTTCATCGCGAGCGCCACAGGCGCTCGTCGAAAGAGAACGCTCTTGTGGAATCGATGGAGACGCTTTTTGCGTCGGGATGCGCGACGTTGATCAGGATGTTGGCGCTTTCGGGCACGATGACCGAGGGAACCTTGAGAAGCGCGGACCTACCGGATGCAAGCCACGCGTCGCCGATTGCGAGGGCATCCCTGGGAAGCTCGGTGATCTCCTCGAAAGCGATCGTAGAGAGATCGATCTTCACGAGAACGTAGTCGTCGGGGAGGACGCTCCAATCGAGATCGAGATGGACTCGGACTCCGAGGACGGCGAGAGCGGCGCTTTCGGCGGCATAGACGAGCGGACGCCTGGGGGAATTCCAGCGTCCGCCATAGAGCCGCGCGCCTTCGCCGGAGAGATCGGCGAAGGGCTTGCGGCAGAGGCGCCAAGCGAACATCAGACCGCCAGGCCGTGATCGATCATGGCGAGCAGATGTTCCACTTGCCGGCTTCCCTCGCCCGTATCGAGAAGGGAAATCGGCGCGTCGCCCTCGAGGGCGGTCGTCGGCCGGCGCAGCCACCGGGCCGCCTTTTCCTGCGAACCGAAGGTTTCCTCGGCCGCCGCGATGACGCGCACGAGGCGGATCAAGCGATCGGACTGTTCCGGCGTCAGGACGCCGATCTTGCGGCGATGGCTGAGGGTCTTGCGGGGAAGAACGACTCGATCGATTTCCGCGAATGTGGCGCGTCCGGACTTTACGAGTTCGTCGACCTTCGCGACGGCGAGGCCGCGTCGGGTCGCCTCGATGGCGCCGCGGCTGTCTTTCGCGCCGATCTTGAGGATCGCGTCGGCGCGCATGAAGGCGGACGTGTAGGCGGTCGACATGGGATCGCTCCGCCTCGTGAAGGCGATACGGCCATTGTATAGGGGCATATCGCCGCGACCGCAGGCGTTGCGAGTTTTGCGGCCATCGTCGCGACCGGCTCGCCTAGCGCTCTCCTTCGCGCAAACGCAGCGCTCCCGCGATCGCCCGCGCCTCCGACCACAGTCGATGCGTCAGCGCGCCGGCGTCCTCTTCGCGCGCGAGCGCCCCGGCCTCTCCCGACCACAGCGGCGAGAAATCGCCGCTCCCCGATTTCTCATGCGCCGCGCGCAACGGCGCGATCGCGCCCGTCGCCAGCGGAAAGGCCGGCGCGATCGGGTTCATCGGCCCCAGTTCCCGCATCAGGCGCGTCATCAGCCCACGCGCCGGGCGGCCGGTATAGAGATTGGTGAGACGCGTGGAATCGTCCGCGGCGCACGCCAAAGCGGCGCGATGGAGGTTGGATATCGTCGCCTGCGGCGTGCGCAGATAGGCGGTTCCGATTTGGACGGCCGCGGCGCCGAGCGCGAAGGCCGCGGCGATCCCCCGGCCGTCGGCGATTGCGCCGGCTGCGATCACCGGCGTGCGCACGGCGTCGACGACTTGCGGCAGCAGGGCGAAGAGTCCGGGCTGAGCGTCGATATCCGTCGAAAGAAACATGCCGCGATGCCCGCCCGCCTCGCGGCCTTGCGCGACGATCGCGTCGACGCCGCGCGCCTCTAACCAGCGCGCTTCGGCGACCGTGGTCGCGCTGGAGAAAATCAGAGCGCCCGCCCGCCTGACGCGCTCCAACAGCGCCTCCTCGGGCAAGCCGAAGTGGAAGCTGACGACGGCGGGTCTTTCGTCTTCGACGACCTCGCACATCGCCGCGTCGAAGGGGCTCCTGCCGGGGCCGGACGCCGCCGACGCGGGATCGAGGCCGATTTCGGCGTAATAGGGCTCGAGCGCCGCCAGCCAGCGCGCCTGCGCCCGCGCGTCGGAAGTGGGCGGAGCGTGGCAGAAGAAATTGACGCTGAACGGCGCCGCCGTGCGCGAACGGACTTCCGCGATTTGCGTGCGCAACTGCGCCGGCGTCAGCATCGCGCACGGCAGCGAGCCCAGCCCGCCCGCCTCGCAAACGGCTATCGCAAGGGCGGCGCCTTGCGCGCCGGCCATCGGCGCCTGAACGATCGGGAGCTGCGAAGGTAGGATCATCGAAGGTTTTTCCTCTCGAATGCGCCAACGCGCGGAAAAGCAATCCATTTCGTCAGCGGAACGCCTGAAGACGACGATCGCGCTCGCCTCGCGCGCGCTCCTCGCCCCATTGTGGCCATTAAGCCTTGGTTAACCCTCGCGCGTGTTTCGGACAATGAGAAGCGCGGCGGCAAGACTCGGGTAAGGTTGATTAAACCTTCCCTTAATAAGCTAACCCCTAAGGCTCGATCAAAGCGGCGCTCGGCCGCGTGACAGGATTTGGAGTTTTCGATGTTCGCTGCGACCTTTCCGCGCGCTTTTTCCCTGGTGGCGGCGCTGGCCGTCGGCCTCGCTCTGAGCGCCTGCGCCCGCAACAATGCCGATAACGACGCTCTGAACGGCGCCTATGGCGCGGCGGGCGCCCCCGGCAGCGTGCAGGAATTCGCTGCGAGCGTCGGCGATCGCGTGTTCTTCGAAACCGACTCGACCGAACTCACCTCGACGGGACAGACGACGCTGGACAAGCAGGCCGCCTGGCTCAACCAATACCCGCGCTACACTTTCACCATCGAAGGTCACGCGGACGAGCGCGGCACGCGCGAATACAACTTCGCCCTGGGCGCCCGGCGCGCCGAGACGACCAAGAACTACCTGATCGCCAAGGGCGTCTCGATCGCGCGCATCAAGACCATCAGCTACGGCAAGGAGCGCCCGGTGGCGGTCTGCAACGACATCTCCTGCTGGTCGCAAAATCGCCGCGCCGTCACCGTGCTCGCCGGCGCCGTGGGAAGCTGAGGGGAAAACGGAACCGCGCCGCGCGACGGCCAAACCTTCGCCTCACTTTTGGCCGTCCGTTCCCTATGCTATCGGAATTCGCGCGCCGATCCGGCGAACGCCGCCGCGCCACCGATAGGGGTTTGACGTCTTGACGCCGCTTTCTCGCCTTCGCCGCGCCAGCGCGGTCGTTGCTTGCCTGGGTCTCTTCGGCGTGACGAGCGCGAGCGCGTTCGATCTCAACCCTTTCCACAGCGACGCGCCGCAGCAGACCGCGCAATCCTCGCTCCCCCCCGCCAACATTCCCGGCGGGCCGACCGACTCGGTCGACGCCGGCGACGCCGGCGCGCTCGACGTGCGCATCGACCGGTTGGAAAACGAATTGCGGCAGGCCAACGGCCGCATCGAGGAACTGGAGAATCAGCAGCGGCGGCTCGAGGATCAACTCAAGCGCTTCCAACAGGACGTCGAGTTCCGCCTCGGCGGCGCCGGCTCCAACGCCGCCGCCGCCGCAGCTCCGCCCATCGCGGCGCCGGACGCCGCGCCCGCCGTCAAGCTCGCCCGCAAGGGCGACGCCTTCGATCCGGCGAACGATCCCAATGCGATCGGCGCCCCGCGCCCGCTGGGAACGACGCCGCCGAGCGCGCCGCTCGCCAAGCCGCCTTCGCCGACCGGCGCGCCGCTCGACCTCTCCGGCAAGCCCAATCCCCCGCCGATGCCGAGCGGGCCCCTTGTCGCCGACACCGGGCCGACGGTCGTTCCTGGCGGCGGCGTCGGCTTCACCGACGGCCCGCGCGAGCAATATAACGCCGCGATCGAGGCCTATCGCAACGGCCAATACCCGCAGGCCGAGGAGCAATTGAAGGCCTTCCTCGCCGCCAACGGCTCCAACCGCCTCGCGCCCGACGCGATCTTCTATCTCGGCGAGACCTATTTTCAGCGCTCGCGGCCGCGCGAAGCGGCCGAACAATATTTGAAACTGTCGACCGATTTCGCCAAGTCGGCGCGCGCCCCCGAAGCCATGTTGCGGCTCGGCCAGTCGCTCGCCGCGCTTGGCAGCAACGATCAGGCTTGCGCGACTTTCGCCGAAGTCGGCAAGCGCTATCCGACCGCCGCGCCGGCGGTGAAGAAATCGGCGGAGCGCGAGATGCAAAAGGCGCATTGTTGAGGCGCGGGACAAGCCCGCCGCCGCCTCTTTCGGATCTGGCGATCGAAACGATCTTCGCGCCGCTCGCCGACGAGAGCGCGATTCTCCTCGCGGTCTCCGGAGGGCCGGATTCGACCGCGCTGCTGCTGATGGCCGCCTCCTGGGCGCGCCGGCGCGCCGGCCGCCCCCGCCTCGAGGCGGCGACGGTCGATCACGGATTGCGCGCGGAGAGCGCCAATGAGGCGCGCGCCGTCGCCGAACTCTGCGACAGGCTCGGCGTTCCCCACCGCATTCTCGACTGGCGCGGCGCGAAGCCTGGGAGCCGCATCCAGGAGCGCGCGCGCGAGGCGCGCTACGCGCTGCTGGGGGAATGCGCCGACGCCATCGGCGCGGACGTCGTCGTCACCGCCCATCACCTCGACGATCAGGCGGAGACCGCGCTGTTCCGTCTCTTACGCGGCTCCGGGATCGGCGGCTTGCGCGCCATGGCGGCGCGCGCGTCGCGAGAGGGCGTGACGATCGCACGGCCGCTGCTCGGCTTCGCCAAGCGCGAGTTGATCGCCTATTGCGAGACGCAAGGCGTCGCCTTCGCGCGCGATCCCTCGAACGACGATCCGCGCTATGCGCGCACGCGTCTGCGCGCGCTGGGGCAAGCGCTCGCCGCCGAAGGGCTCGACGCGCCGGCGTTGGCGCGGCTCGCGCGCCGGGCCGGCCAGGTCGAGGACGCGGTGACGCGGCAGGCCGAAGCCGCCGAATCCCGGCTGCGCCTCGTCGAGACCGCCGCTTGCGACGCGCGCGCCTTATTCGCGGAGCCGATCGAGATCGTGCAACGATTGCTGACGGCGGCGATCGCCAAGGTCGGCGGCAGGCAAGCGAGCCGCGTCGGCCTGGAAAAGATCGAGACGCTCGCGCAAGCCTTGCACCGCGCCCTCGCGAGGGGCGCGGCTTTCGGCGCCAATGTCGCGGGCGCGCGCGTTCGCCTCACCGCGAAGGGCGGCCTCCGCGTCGAACCGGAGCCGCCGCGCCGCGCGCCGGCCCGCCGTTAGGCGCGGCGCCCTGACGACGCGCCAGGCGAGCGCCTCCGATCGTCAAAGCCGGCCAGAGCCCGACACAAGGCGTATCGACCTCGCCGGTGCGCTCTGTCAGCCCACCGCCAACTCCGGCGCCGCAGGTTCCGAATGAAGATCGGCGCCTCTGTCGCCGGTCACCCCGGTGACGGGCAATTGCAGCACGACGGCGTTCTGTCCGGGCGCCAAATCGGTCACCATGACGAACCGCCCGTCCGGGAACTCCAGCGCGTCGTGATGGACATACGGCTGATCGACGTTCACTTGACGGAAGATCGCGACGCCCGAAGCGATCTTCCGGCGGAACAGCGAGTAACGGATGGCGCGGTCGCAAAGGATCTCGCCGTCAAACGCCAATTCCGTGCCCGGTCGCACGCAGACCGCGACGCCGGGGCTCCCGATCGCCGAGAATCCCCGCGTGGCCGAATTCGCAAATTCCGTCGTCACCAGCCGGTCGCCGACTTTGGCGGGAATGGAGGCGACGTGCTGCAAGCTATAGTCACACATCTTCCAATCTCCTTCGCAGCGTGAAACGTGGGAACGCCGCGGCCGGCCGGCGATGCCGATCGGCCAACGACGTCCCGCCTCCAGGATCTCGGTCACGATGCGAAAGCGGCTCGGCGCGCCTGCGCCCACGCGCTGGCGAGCGCGGGGCGTTACGCGACGCCAAGGGCGCGTCCGCCGCGTGAAATCCGAGACCTTGGCTCTGTGATTCGCTTAACGGACAACATTGGCGATCGTATGGTCGCCGAACGCGTGAGTTCGCAACGTCACGACGCCCGCGCGCGTCGTCAGACCGCCGGCGTCGTCCGCTCTCCGGCGGCGAGGCCCCGCCCGTTCACCACATGTCGAGCGCCACCCTCGCCTCGTCGGACATGCGGCTTTGATCCCACGGCGGATCGAACACCATGTTGACCTTGACGCCAGATACGCCGGGCACCGCGGCGACGGCGTTTTCGACCCATACCGGCATTTCGCCCGCCACCGGACAGGCCGGCGCCGTCAGCGTCATCTCGACCGTGACGAAGCGCTCGTCGTCGATGTCGACGTTGTAGATCAGGCCGAGCTCGTAGATGTCGGCCGGAATTTCCGGATCGTAGACGCTCTTTAGCGCGTGGACGATCTGCTCCGTGAGCGCCTCGAGTTCGTCTTGCGACATCGTCGAAGGCGGCTTTTCCGGAAAAAGGCATGACGACGTTGCGACGATTGGGCTGTCGGTCATTCCCAAGGCCCTCCTCAAGCGAATAGTTTTTGCGCGCGCACGAGCGCGTCGGCGAGCGCGTCGACTTCGGCGCGCGTATTGTAGAGCGCGAACGAAGCGCGGCAAGTGGAAGTCACGCCGAAGCGCTGCAACAGCGGCATCGCGCAGTGCGTGCCCGCGCGCACCGCGACGCCCGAGCGATCGATGATGGTCGCGACGTCGTGCGCATGCGCGCCCTGCATGGCGAAGGAAAGGATCGGCCCCTTGCCCGGCGCCGAGCCGAAGATGCGCAGCGAATTGATCGCGCTCAGCCGCTCGTGCGCGTAGGCGCTCAAGGCTTCTTCGTGCGCGCGGATACGCGATCGGCCGACGCCCTCGACATAATCGAGAGCCGCGCCGAGCCCGATCGCCTGCACGATCGGCGGCGTGCCCGCCTCGAAGCGATGCGGCGGCTGGTTATAGGTGACGACGTCTCGCGTCACGTCCTGGATCATCTCGCCGCCGCCGTTGAACGGCGGCAGGGATTCCATGAGCGCCCGCCTGCCGTAGAGCGCGCCGATGCCGGTGGGGCCGTACACTTTGTGGCCGGTGAACGCATAGAAGTCGACGTCGAGATCGCGCACGTCGACATCGAGATGCACGGCGCCCTGGGAGCCGTCGACCAGCACGGGCACGCCATGGGCGTGGGCGATGCGCACGATGTCCTTGATCGGCGTGGTCGTGCCCAGGACGTTCGACATCTGCGTGATCGCGACGATCTTGGTGCGCCGGGTCAGCGCGCGTTCGAAGGCTTCGAGCGAAAACGACCCGTCGTCGGCGACGTCGACCCATTTGAGCACGGCGCCCTTGCGTTCCCTATGAAAATGCCAGGGCACGATGTTGGAATGGTGCTCCATCACCGAAAGCACGATTTCGTCGCCCTCGCCGATATGGGCGAGGCCGAAGCTCGCGGCGACCAGATTGATCGCCTCGGTCGCCGAACGCGTGAAGACGATCTCCTCGCTCGAGGCGGCGTTGAGGAAGCGGCGCACGGTCTCGCGCGCCGCTTCGTAGGCCTCGGTCGCGGCATTGGCGAGATAATGCAGGCCGCGATGAACGTTGGCGTATTCGTGTTCGTAGGCGTGCGTCAGGCGCTCGATGACGGCGCGCGGCTTCTGCGCCGAGGCGGCGTTGTCGAGATAGACCAACGGCTTGCCGTAGGGCCGCTCGGCGAGGATCGGAAAATCGGCGCGGATCGCCTCGACGTCGTAAGGGGCGGCGCGCGCGGGGTAGCTCTGATGGATGGTCATGTCGGCGCCGCTCCTGCGCGCCGGGCGAGCCAAGCGCGCGTCATCGAAAGCAAGATTTCCGCAAGCTCGGGTTCGGCGACGCGGGCGATCGCCTCGGCGCCGAAAGCCTCCAGCAGCATCGCTTCGGCTTCGTTTCTCGGCAGGCCGCGCGCTTGCAAATAAAACACCTGCTCGGGATCGAGCGCGCCGACCGTCGCGCCATGGCCGCAGACGACGTCGTCGGCGAGAATCTCGAGCTCCGGCTTGTTGTTCATCGCCGCGTGCGGCGAAAGCAGGATCGCCTGGGACTTCATGGCGCCGTCGGTCTTCTGCGCGCCGGGCCTGACGATGACTTTGCCCTGGAACACGCCAATCCCTTCGTCGGCCACAATGTGTTTGAACAATTCCCGGCTCTGGCCCCTGGGGGCGGCGTGAACGACTTCAAGCGTCGTATCGGCATGGCGGCGACCGTCGATCAAGGCGAGGCCGTCGAGCGCGATTCTCGCCTCCTCGCCGGCGAGGGTCGCGAAAACCTGCCGCCGGACGAGACCCCCGCCGCAGACGAAGCCGAAGGCGTCGAGTTCGGCGCGCTCCGCCAGATTCGCGACCTGGCTTTCGACATGCAGGCCCGCGCCGTCCTCGATCGAAGCGACATGCGCCGCCTTGGCGTCCGGCGCCAAGGAAATCCAAGTCGAAACATGCCGCTGCGCGCCCGGCCCGGTGCCGACGAATCGCTCGAAGAAGCTGGCGCGCGCCCCCACGCCGAGCGCGATGGCGAGACGCGAATAGACCGCCTCGGGAGCGCCGGCGGAAAAACAATGGACGATCTCGATCAGCGGCGCTCGCCTGCCCGGCTCAATCGTGATCGCGCAGCCGCCGAGCGTCAGCGCGACGTTGAGCGCAAGCATCGCATCGACGTCGGAAAACGTCGGAGCCTCCGGCGCCGAGGGGACGACGGCGACGCCCGCGGGCGGCGCGTCGGACAGCGCCGCGACGAACCGGCCGTCGAGAACGACGAGCCGCGTCCCGCCGGCGCGCGCAAGCGAAGCCAACGATCGGCGCGCAGCCTCGATCGCCGCCGCGTCCGGCGCCTTGGCGAGCGGCGCGGCGCTCGCCAACGCGGCGCGAAGATCGGTATAGTGCCAGGCTTCGACGCGGCGCGTCGGCAGTCCGGCCTCCTCGAAGCGGCGAAACGCCGCGTCGCGCCACAGCGAGGGCGCTGCGCCGCGCAAGGCGGAGAATTGCTCGGCGAGACGCGTCTCGGCGGCGGTCTTGGCGATGGCGCGATGCATGGTCATGCCATTCTCACGCCGCCTCCGACGCATAATCGCGGTAGCCGTTGCGCTCCAATTCCAGCGCCAGTTCGGGCCCGCCGGATTTGACGATGCGGCCTTTGGCCATGACGTGCACCACGTCCGGCTTGATGTATTCGAGCAGCCGCTGGTAGTGCGTGATGACGAGGAAAGACCGCTTGGGATCGCGCAACGCGTTGACGCCCTCGGCGACGATGCGCAAGGCGTCGATGTCCAGCCCCGAGTCGGTCTCGTCGAGCACGGCCAGACGCGGCGCGAGCAGCGTCATCTGCAAAACCTCCATGCGCTTCTTCTCGCCGCCGGAAAAGCCGACGTTGAGCGGACGCTTGAGCATATCCGGATCGATTTTCAGGTTCTGCGCCGCGCCGCGCACCGTGCGCATGAAATCGGGCGTCGTCAGATCGGCCTCGCCCCGCGCGCGGCGCTGCGCGTTGAGAGAGGCCTTGAGGAACGTCATCGTCGCGACGCCGGGAATTTCGATCGGGTATTGAAAGGCGAGAAACACGCCGCGCGCGGCGCGCGCGTCGGGCTCCAGTTCGAGGATGTTCTCGCCGTCGAGCCGGATCTCGCCGGAGGTGACGACATAGTCCGGCTTTCCCGCGATAACGTAGGACAGGGTCGATTTTCCCGAGCCGTTCGGCCCCATCAACGCCGCGACCTCGCCCGTCGCCACGCTGAGATTCAGTCCGTCGAGGATCGGCTTGCCCTTGATTTCGACGCTGAGGTTTTTGATTTCGAGCATCAGGCGACCCCGTGATTGCCGGCCTTCGTCATCCCACACTCCCCTCGAGGCTGATCGCGATCAACTTCTGCGCCTCGACCGCGAACTCCATCGGCAGCTGTTGCAGCACGTCGCGCACGAAGCCGTTGACGATCAGCGCCGTCGCCTCCTCGCCCGAGAGCCCGCGCTGCAAGCAATAAAAGAGTTGATCCTCGGAAATTTTCGAGGTCGTCGCCTCGTGCTCGAACACGGCCGAGGAATTCTTCGCCTCGATATAGGGCACGGTGTGAGCGCCGCACTGGTCGCCGATCAGCAGCGAGTCGCAATTGGTGAAATTGCGCGCGCCGGCGGCCAGCCGGTGCGCCGAGACCTGGCCGCGATAAGTGTTCTGCGATTTGCCGGCGGCGATGCCCTTGGAGATGATGCGGCTCGTGGTGTTCTTGCCGAGATGGATCATCTTGGTGCCGCTGTCGACCTGCTGGCGCCCGTTGGAAATCGCGATCGAATAGAATTCGCCGCGCGACGAGTCGCCGCGCAGGATGCAGGACGGATATTTCCAGGTGATCGCCGATCCCGTCTCGACCTGCGTCCAGGAAATCTTCGAGCGCGCGCCGCGGCAATCGCCGCGCTTGGTGACGAAGTTGTAAATGCCGCCCTTGCCCTCGGCGTCGCCGGGGTACCAGTTCTGCACGGTCGAATATTTGATCTCGGCGTCCTCGTGGGCGACGAGTTCGACGACCGCGGCATGGAGCTGGTTCTCGTCGCGCTTGGGCGCGGTGCAGCCCTCGAGATAGCTGACGTAGGCGCCCTTGTCGGCGATGATCAGCGTACGCTCGAACTGGCCGGTGTTCTTCTCGTTGATGCGAAAATAAGTCGAAAGCTCCATCGGACAGCGCACGCCCGGCGGCACGTAGACGAACGAGCCGTCGGAGAACACCGCCGAGTTGAGCGTCGCGTAGAAATTGTCGGTCGGCGGCACGACGGAGCCGAGATAGCGCTTCACCAGATCGCCGTGGTCGCGCACGGCCTCGGAGAACGAGCAGAAGATTACGCCCGCCTTGGCGAGCTCGGCCTTGAAAGTGGTCGCCACCGAAACCGAGTCGAACACCGCGTCGACGGCGACCCTCGGCCGTTCGACCCCCGCCAAAAATTCCTGTTCGATAAGCGGAATGCCAAGCTTAGCGTAGGTTCGCAGAAGTTCGGGGTCGACTTCGTCGAGGGATTTTGGCCCCGGCGCGGACTTCGGGGCCGAGAAATAATACAGATCCTGGAAGTCGATCTCGGGATAGTCGACGCGAGCCCAACGCGGCCTCTCCATCGTCAGCCAGCGTCGGTAGGCGTCCAAACGCCAATCCAGCAGCCATTGCGGCTCGCCCTTCTTGGCCGAAATGAACCGCACGATGTCTTCGCGGAGGCCTTTGGGCGCCTTGTCGGACTGGATATCCGTAACGAAACCGTACTTATAGGCGTCGACTTCAATCGAACGAACGCGGTCGACCGTCTCTTGGACTGCCGCCATGGGGACTTCTCCTCGCCTGGACGGTTTCAAGGACCGTCGGTGGGGGTCAAAAACGATGCGCGAACGACTGGTATCGCGTCTCAGGGCTCCGGACTATGGCACACCGCCTCTATATTGTGTCCGTCGGGGTCGATTGCAAACGCCCCGTAATAATTCGGATGGTAGTGCGGACGCAAGCCCGGCGCGCCATTATCCTTGGCCCCGGCGCCAAGCGCGGCGGCGTGAAAGGCACCCACCTCGGCGCGATTTCTCGCGCTGAACGCCAGATGCAGGGGCGAGGCGGGCGGATCGCCCTGGCTGAACCAGAACTGCGGCCTTCCGTCGCGGCCCATGCCGACGTGGCCGGCGAATTCCATCGCCACGCCGACGCCCAGCGGCGCCAGGGCGGCGATGTAGAACTTCCGGCTCGCTTCCACGTCCTTCACCGCAAAGCCGATATGATCGAGCATCGCCGCCGACCTCCGCCCGTCCCGCCGTCATCGAGCATTATGAACCGCTGGGAGCTCACCGCAAGCGCGCTCCGGCCTGGTCGGACATTCTCCCGGCCGAGGACGCTTTTCCCACCGTCGCCAAGACAAGAAGAGTGCACGATCGGCGCCACGGCGCCGCACGAGTCGGTTGGCGCGCCGGGCCCCGCGCCGCGGGCTCGCCGACATCGCACGAAGTGCCTGTCTCCTATAGCGAAAGCGCGCGCGCCGCCGCCGCGCATTCGCAACGGGGTCGATCCCGGCGCGCCTTTCGGCGCGGCCGGAAGCCGACATTTGTCGCGATTCCGACAGGTCGGTCGTGTCCGGCTCAGCGAGGCTCGAAGGCTTCGCCGGTGTGTTCGCCGCGCAGCCGGCAAACGATCTTACGCAAGTCGAGGTGGGCCATTCGGGGCTCCGGCTCTGGCTCCGCGGCGGCGGCGGAAGCGGCGGCGCGCGCCTCCTCCAGCTTGTAATCCCCGAATTTCATCCGCATCGGGGTGGCGATCGCCTCGCCGAAGGCGATCGCCTCGCGGTCGGCGATCGACGATAGAAACGCGATGGTGCTCGCCGAGGAGACCCCCACCGCGGAGCGAATGATCGCCTTGTCGTGCTCGTTGGCCAGGCGCATCGCGAACATCGTCGAACATTGCGAAAGCACGGTCGGGTCGAGCTCCGCGGGCCGCTGCGTGACAACCCCGAGCGAAACGCCGTACTTGCGTCCTTCCTTGGCGATGCGGCCGATGGCCTGGCGGGTCGGTCCGAACGCCTGCGACCGGTCGGTCGCGATATAGCGATGGGCCTCTTCGCAAACCAGCGCGATTTCGTAGCTCCCCTCGCTCCAAAGCGCGATTTCGAACGCCATGCGCGCGAGCACCGAGACGAGCGAATTGACGACCTCGTTGGGAAGACCCGCCAATTGCATGATGGTGACCGGCGCGCCCGCCTTCGGCAGGCGGAAGATGCGCGAAATGACCTTGGACATGTTGTCTTCGACGACGACTTTGCCGAACATGAAACGGAAGCGCGGATCGCGGCTCAGCGTTTCCAGGCGGTGTTTCAGCGAGCGAAGATCCGAGCGCGGATATCGTTGATCGAGCTTGCCGAGCCATTCGTCGATGATGTGCACCATGTCGGCGACGCGGTAGGGCACGGGGGTATCGGCGCTGACCCAGCCGACGTCCGCATTCGTGGCGCGGCGCAGCGGGCTGGCCGCGATCAGGGAGGCGGAACTCGCGCTGAACTGGGCCTTGGCGGTCTTGATGACGTCGAAAAGCGCGTCGACTTCATCGGAATTCGGTTTGCGGCCGCTGTAAATGATGTCGGCGATTTCCTCGAACTTGAACATCCAGTAGGGAAGTTCGAGATTGTCGGAATTGAGAACGATGGAGTCGTTGGGAAAATTGCGCGCGTATTCGTTGTGCGGATCGATGATCAGCACGCGCAGTTTCGGCCGCGAGGCCAAGCACTTCTTCAGCAGCATCGACACCGCGGTGGTCTTGCCGACGCCGGTCGATCCGATCACCGCGAAGTGCCGACTGACGAGTTCGTCGATGCTGACCGACGCGGGAATCGATTCGTTCTGGGTCAGGCGGCCGATTTCAACGCCTTGGACGCCGCGAAAACTGTAGATCGCCTTGAGATCGTCGGCGCGGATGCGGTGCGCGACGGCGCCGAGCGCGGGATAGGAACGAATGCCGCGGCAGAACTCCGGCGCGCCCGATTCGTCGTCGACGATCTCGCCGCTCAGTTCGATCTTGACATAGACGGTGTTGGCGTCGCTGTCGCTCCAAAGGCGATTGGCGGTCGACAACTCGCAAACCACGCCGATGAGCCGCGAATTTCCATGCACGATCGTGATGAGATGACCGACCGACCAATGTTCGCCGGCCTCGTCTGGCGTGATGCCACAAGCAATGATCCCATCGGTCCCGTTGAGCGAAACGAGGCGACCGAGCTCGCGATCGATGCCGGGCTCGCGCCTCTCGTGCAGGGGAAGAATGGAGGCCCGGCTAGACGACAATTCCAGTTTCATGGCGAACCGATCCCCTTGCGGCGCCGATGGCGCTCCGCTCGACGGCGCTGACGGCTAGGCTGTGCAATTCGAAGCGCGACTCCTTCCGGCGCGGTGCAGCGGTCGGTCGTTTATTAAACGACGGAAGTCGTAAAAAAAGCCTTTCGCGCCCGTCAGGCGCGATCGGACAGCCTCAAAGCTTCAAGGTTTTCGCGCGCTCGGGCCTCGTTGCGCGCCCGCGCCCGTTCCTCGCGCGCCCTCTACGCCACGGCGCGGATCTCGGGATCGCCGCCGATGAGACGGGCGAATTGCCGCAACCGCGTCTGCAGCCGGTCGCTGTTGAGCGGGGCGAGATCGTTCGGCAACATCAGGGCGATGCGGCCCTTCTGGGCGACCAACGGCGTGCGCGGCAGAATGCCCGGCATGGCGGCCGAAACGATATAGGCGACGCGCATCGCGGCGCCGAGAATCCGCGCGCGATCGAGCTGTCGCGCCGACACGAGCGAGCGCGCCTGTTGGCTGACGTCCTGATCGCTCGACACGTGGCGGTAGGACGCCGCAAGCGCCAGGAAGGCGCGGGAGGAATGGTCGAGGCCGACGAACGCCGCGTTGGCGACGAGATCGTAGGATTGTTCGCCGCGATAGTCCGGATGCGCGCGCCAGGCGATATCCGACAACAAGCAGGCGGCATGGCGCAGCCGCATCTCCTCCGAAGTCTCCTCGAGATGCGTCGTGCCGAGGAATTGGCTGGTCCACTGGAACAATTCCTCGGCGTGCGCGGGCGCGCGCGAACGCAGCAGGTTAAATTGCCGCGCCGCCATGATGAGCGGATCCTGCGATTGTTCGGCGGGAGCGAGGGCTTCGAACAACAATCCCTCGCGCACCCCCAAGGCGGAAATGACGACTTCCCTAGGATTGGCCCGGCGGATGATCTCCTCCAGCACCGCGGCGCCGTAGGCGAGCAGCGGGCGGCGGGCCGACGACACCGACTCGATCGACGTCAGCGCCTCCGCCTCGATGCGTTCGACCAGCTTGGCGAAGTCAAGCGCGTCGCGGGCGGGAATGACGTAATTATGCATGACGTTCATCGGGTACTGGCGCTGGCGCATGTGCAGGCGGGCGAGCGAACGCCACGTGCCGCCGACGGCGTAAAAAGTCCGCCCGGTCAAATTGTCGAGCGCCTTGACCTTGGCGAGCGTGTCGCGCGCGATTTTCGCCGCCTTTTTCGGCGAGCGCTCGGAGAGCTCCATCAGCGACAGGCCGCCAAGCGGCAGCGTCACGCCGCGACTGACCTTGCCGCCCTTCACCTCCGTCAATTCGAGCGAGCCCCCGCCCAGGTCGCCCACCACGCCGTCGGGCTCGTAGATCGAGGAGACGACGCCGAGCGCGGCCAGTTGCGCCTCGCGCGGCCCGCTCAGCAGGGTGATTTCGCAGCCGATCGCCTGCTCCGCCAATTCCAGGAAATGCGGACCGTTGGCGGCGTCGCGCACCGCCGCGGTCGCCACCGCGCGTACGTCCGATATTTCCATCGTCCGACAAAGAACCTGGAACCGCTGCAAGGCCGCCAAAGCCTTGGCGACCGAGTCCTCGGTCAGAAAGCCCGTCGTGGCGACGCCGCGGCCAAGGCCGCACAGAACCTTTTCGTTGAATGTCGGGGTGAGCGCGCGCGTCAGCGACTCATAGGCGACCAGGCGCACCGAGTTGGACCCGATATCGACGATCGCGACCGGCTCGCCCGGCAATCGCCCCCTTGCTTCCAGCGCCGACATTCATGCCTTCCCGCGACGTAGATCTCTCGAGATCGAGCTTTTCACAATCGATTCCCGTCCGCCGTCGTCATCGTTCCGCGAGCCCGTTCCCGTTTCGCTCGTCGAGGCTCGCGCGCCGTCAGGCCCGCAGCTTGCGATGAGGCAGCGAACCCGGGCTCGATTCGGCCAAGGATTGGCCGCGGCCGGACAGACTCGGATGGGTCAGGAAGTACTTGTGCGCGTTGAAAGGCTCCTCGCCCTCGGCCGGCGTTATCCTGACGCTCGAACCGTCGGGCAATACCCGAAAGCTCTGCTCGTTGTCCATCAGATTGGCTTCCATGATCTGATTGAGCACGTGTTCGTGCACCGTCGGATTGCGCAGGGGCACGAGCGCCTCGACGCGGCGATCGAGATTGCGCTGCATCAGATCCGCCGACGAGATGTAGACGTGCGCCTTGCGGCTCGGCAGTCCGTGTCCGCCGCCGAAAGCGTAGATGCGCGCATGCTCGAGAAAGCGCCCGACGATCGACTTGACGCGAATGTTGTCGGAAAGGCCCGGCACGCCCGGCCGCAGGCAGCAGATGCCGCGCACCACGAGATCGATCTCGACCCCGGCGCGGCTCGCCGCATAGAGCGCGTCGATGATTTCGGGATCGACGAGCGCGTTGCATTTGCCCCAGATCGCCGCCGGCTTGCCGGTCTCGGCGAAGGCGATCTCCTCGGCGATGTGCCGCAGCAGGCGCTTCCTCAGGGTGAACGGCGAAATCGCCATCAGCTCCAACCCGTCGGGTTCCGCGTAGCCGGTGATGAAATTGAATATGCGCGCCACGTCGCGGCCGATCGCGGGATCGGCGGTGAAGAGCGAAATGTCGGTGTAGATGCGCGCGGTGACGGGGTGATAATTGCCGGTGCCGAGGTGGCAGTAGGTGGCCAGGGAACCGCCCTCCCGCCGCACCACCATCGACAGTTTGGCGTGGGTCTTCAGCTCGATGAACCCGAACACGACCTGGGCGCCGGCGCGTTCGAGATCGCGCGCCCAGCGGATATTCGCCTCTTCGTCGAAGCGCGCCTTCAGTTCGACGAGCGCGGTGACCGATTTGCCGGCCTCGGCCGCTTCGACGAGCGCGCGCACGATCGGGCTGTCGGCTGAGGTGCGATAGAGCGTCTGCTTGATCGCGACGACATTCGGGTCGCGCGCCGCCTGGGCGAGAAACTGCACGACGACATCGAAGGATTCGTAGGGGTGGTGGACGACGAGATCCTTCTGCCGGATCGCGGCGAAGCAATCCCCGCTGTTTTCGCGCACGCGCTCGGGAAAACGCGGATTGAACGGCGGAAACTTGAGGTCGGGACGGTCGAGGCCGACGAGCTGCGACAATTCGTTGAGCGCGAGCATGCCCTCGATAAGGACGACGCCGGACGCGACGACGTCGACGTCGCCGGTGACGAACGCGCGCAAGGCCTCGGGCATGCTCGCTTCGATCTCCAGCCGGATGACCGAGCCGCGGCGCCGGCGCTTCAGCGCGCTCTCGTAAAGGCGCACGAGGTCTTCGGCCTCTTCCTCGACTTCGATGTCGCTGTCGCGGATGACGCGGAAACTGCCCTGCCCCGTCACCTTATAGCCGGGGAAGAGCTGGCCGATGAACGCCAGGATGATCTGCTCGAGCGAGACGAAGCGTTGCGCGCCCGCGAGGCCCGCCTCCGGCAGCCTGACGAAACGATCGATCTTGCCGGGAACGCGCACCAGCGCGCTCATCGAGCGGTGGTCGTGCAGGCTCTTCAGTTCGAGCGCGAGGGTAAAACCGAGATTGGGAATGAAGGGAAAGGGATGCGCCGGGTCGACCGCCAGCGGGGTCAGCACGGGAAAGACATGGAGAAGGAAATAATCCTCCAGCCATTGCCGATCGTAGTTGGGAAGCTCGCCCACTTCGCAAATGACGATCCCGGCGCCCTCGAGTTCGCCGCGCAACTCGCGCCAGCGCTGCTGCTGCGAAGCGACGAGTTCGGCGACGCGCAGACCGATGCGCTCGAGCTGTTCGGCCGGGGCGAAGCCGTCGTCGGAGGTTTCCGTCATGCCCGCGAGCACCTGGCCGACGAGGCCGGCGACGCGCACCATGAAAAATTCGTCGAGGTTATCGGCGGAGATCGAGAGAAAGCGCAGCCGCTCGAGCAGGGGGTGGTTGAGATTGCTCGATTCTTCGAGCACCCGGCGGTTGAACTCCAGCCACGACAATTCCCGGTTGATGAAACGCTCGGGCGAGGACAGCAGGCCGGACGCGGCGCCCTCCAACGGAACCATCGCGGTTTTCATGCCCGGCGATCTCCTTCTGACGGTTCTAACCACGCGACGCCCCAATTCCGCCTCCTCCTGGGAATGACGGAACGAACTTCGATCGGCCTCGGCATTCCGCGCTCCCTCTTCGAGCAATAGTGTGACAGAATAGCGTCGAAGCCAAATGCGCAAGTGCGCTTTGTCGGCGCGGCCGTCGGCCGCGCTCGTTGGGCCGCCTCGACCCCGCAAAAACGCGGCGCTCACGCGCCGGACGCGTCGATAAGACGGCGCCGCCCGCCGTCACCGGGCCTTGTCGCTCGCTCGCGCCCGGACAAGCCCAGCGGCGACGCGCGCAAGCGCTGTGGGGTAGAGCTTGTGCTCCTCGGCGAGCACCCGCGCCGCCAGAGCGTCGGCGTCGTCGCCGGGCAGCACGGGAACGCGCGCCTGGGCGATGATCGGGCCGGCGTCGAGTTCGGGCTCGACGAAATGCACGGTGCAGCCGTGCTCGCTCAAGCCCGCCGCGAGCGCGCGCTCGTGGGTGTGAAGCCCCCGCAGGTCCGGCAGCAGCGAGGGATGAATGTTGATCAAGCGCCCGCGCCAGCTCTCGACGAAGGGCGCGCTCAAGATGCGCATGAAGCCGGCCAGGCACACGAGATCGATGCGATGCGCGCTCAGCCGCTGCTGCATCGCCGCCTCGAACGCCTCGCGGCCGGGAAAATCCCGGGACTCGACGATCTCCGTCGCGATGCCCGCCTGGCGCGCCAGTTCCAGGCCGCCGGCGTCGCGCTTGTTGGCGAGGACGAGCGCGATTTGCGCGGGAAAATCGGGCGCGCGCGCCGCCGCGATCAGCGCCGCCATGTTCGAGCCGCGCCCGGAAATGAGAATGGCGACGCGCGCCCGCGCGGTCACAGTTTCAGCCGGCCGCGCATGAGGACGCGCGCGCCCTCGCGGGCGACGAGCCGGCCGATCGGCGTCGGCGCCAGGCCGTTGGCGGCGAGCGCGCGCATCGCCTCGTCCGCGGATTCCGCCGCGACGAAGGCGACCATGCCGAAGCCGCAATTGAACGTGCGCAGCATTTCGGCCTCGCTCACCCCGCCCGTCGCGGCGAGCCAGGAAAACACCGGCGGGGCCGAGAAGGCGTCGAGATCGAGCGCGACCGCGAGATCGTCGGGCAGCACGCGCGGCAGATTGTCGGGAAAGCCGCCGCCGGTGACATGGGCGAGCGCCAGCACGCCGCGCGTCGCCTTCAGCGTCGCCAGCAGCGGCTTCACATAGAGCCGCGTCGGCTCGAGCAGCGCGGCGGCGAGCGAGCGCCCCGGCGCGAAAGGCGCCGGCGCCTCCCAGGATAGGCCGCTCAGCGCGACGATGCGGCGCACCAGCGAAAAGCCGTTGGAATGAACGCCCGACGAAGGCAGCCCGATCGCCAGGTCGCCGGCCTTGAGACCCGCGCGGGGCAACAGCGTCCCGCGCTCCGCGGCGCCGACCGCGAAGCCCGCGAGATCGAAATCGCCTTGAGCGTAGAGCCCCGGCATCTCCGCCGTTTCGCCGCCGATCAGCGCGCAGCCCGACTCGACGCAGGCGTTCGCGATCCCGGTGACGATCGCCGCGCCGATGGCGGGATCGAGCCTGCCCGTCGCGTAATAGTCGAGAAAGAACAGCGGCTCGGCGCCTTGGACGACGATGTCGTTGACGCACATCGCCACGAGATCGACGCCGATCGTGTCGAAAATGCCGCTCTCGATGGCGATCTTGACCTTGGTGCCGACCCCGTCATTGGCGGCGACCAGCACGGGATCCACGAAACCCGCCGCCTTCAGATCGAACAGCCCGCCGAACCCGCCGATCTCCGCGTCCGCGCCCGGCCGGCGCGTCGCGCGCACCAGCGGCTTGATCCGCTCGACCATGGCGTTGCCAGCGTCGATATCGACGCCGGCGTCGGCATAAGTGAGGTTTTGGGGCGAGGATGAGGTCATGGCGGCCTGGCGGGATCGGGATGGCAGCGGGTTAGCCGCTCGGGCGCGCTCGCGCAAGAGCGGCAGGGGAGAGGCGGCGGGGCCGGCGCTCGTCCCCTTCGCCCCTCGCGGGAAGCGGTTCTCGCCTTCAGCCCGGCTAGATAGGTGACGAACTGGACCGGGATGATGGGCGACAGTTTTTTGTTGGCCGCGGGCCGTGGTGCGCAGTGCAGCAATTCATAAGGGCGCATCAGCCGATTTTGCGGGCGAAGCGGACAAATGCGCTCACGGCGCCTGCACGCAGTTTTCCACCGCGAAAATGCATTGCTGCCCCAGCGGCAGATCGCCGCCGTCGGGACCGGAATAGATCACTTGGCTGACCCTGGCGTTGGTCGTCACCACCTTGACGTTGCAGAGTCCGCGCGGTCCGAACGGCGGCGCGCCGAGATTGAGGCCGATCGCCCAGGCCGGACCTTCCGTCCACAGATAGCCGGAGGGATAGGTCCATATCTCGGTCGAGCCGATCGTGACGCGCTTGGCGGGCGCTCCCATGCAGGCGAGAATTTTCTTCTTGGAAAGCCCGATCATCGATTGCTGGGCGATCTGGTCGACCTCGGGTCGCTCTTCGCACCCCGCCAGCGCGAACAACAGCGGCAGCATCGCCAAGATCGCCAAGGCTCTCTTCACCGACAGTCTCCGAACGTTGTCCGCCCCCGAAATGGCGCCGCCCTCGGCGCGCCAGTCCAATCGTCAGGCCAATGTCCCCAAAGGCCAAACCCGTCCGAGCTGAGACTGCGGCCCTGAATCGCGCGATCGCGACGGCTCCGACGGAGATCGCGTCGGGTCGTCAGGATCGCCGGTTCGCCTCGAGCGCGAGGCCGTTCGTCAATCAGTCCTCGACGTCGGTCTCCGGGCGATCGCTCCCCTTGGCCGTTTCCTCATGCCACTGACCCGAAGGATCCTCATACTCGATGGGTCCGCTCTCCCCCGGCGCTCGTTGCTCGCTCGCCGCCTGGACGGCGGCTGCATGCGCGAGTTCCCGGGTGGCGAAAGTCTCCGAAAAAACGTCGCCGACTTTGTACGCCCAACCGCCATCGTGTTCGACGACCTGGTAGGTGACCTGGGTCATTGTCGAAACCCTCTTCCCCAATCGACGATCCCTGCCGAGCGCCGCCGCGTCGCCCCAATTCCCGCCGTCATCGCCGCCGCCGCGCCGGGGCTCCGGGATTGTGGCGACAGCTTACTTAGCCCCCGTTTCCAATTCAACCGCTCGCCATAAGAGGCTAAGTAAGCTGCCGCGCCGTCGAGGGATGCGAAGCATGAGAACGTCGAAGATCGTCCATGTCGTCAGTTGCCATGCCGCCGGCGAGGTCGGCGACGTCATCGTCGGCGGCGTCGCGCCGCCGCCCGGCGACACGCTCTGGCAGCAGTCCCGCTTCATCGCCAGCGATCAGACCTTGCGCAATTTCATGCTCAATGAACCGCGCGGCGGCGTTTTTCGCCACGTCAATCTGCTGGTGCCGGCCAAAAACCCCAGGGCGCAAATGGGCTTCATCATCATGGAGCCGGCCGACACGCCGCCGATGTCGGGCTCGAACTCGATCTGCGTCGCCACCGTGCTGCTCGACACGGGAATCGTCCCGATGCAGGAGCCCCTGACGAACATGATCCTGGAGGCGCCCGGCGGGCTGATCGAGATCGCCGCGACATGCCGGGACGGCAAGGCCGAGCGCATCAGCGTGCGCAACGTGCCGTCCTTCGCCGACAGGCTCGACGCGACAATCGAAGTCGCCGGCCTCGGCGCGCTGACGGTCGACACGGCCTACGGCGGCGACAGTTTCGTCATCGTCGACGCGCAGGCGCTCGGCTTTTCCCTTAGCCCCGACGAAGCGCGCGACCTCGCCGAATGCGGCATGAAAATCACCAGGGCCGCCAACGAGCAATTGGGCTTCGTCCACCCCGAGAACCCGGAATGGGACCACATCTCGTTCTGCCAGATCGCCGCGCCGGTCGCCCTGGAGAACGGCGTTCTCAGCGCCGCGAGCGCCGTGGCGATCCGGCCGGGAAAGATCGACCGCTCGCCGACCGGCACCGGTTGTTCCGCGCGCATGGCCGTTCTTCACGCCACGGGTAAGATGAAGGTCGGCGACCGCTTCATCGGCCGCTCCCTCATCGGCTCTCAGTTTGATTGCCGCATCGACGCCGCGGCCGCCGTCGGCGGCAAATCCGGGATCGTCCCGACCATTTCCGGCAGCGCCTGGATCACCGGCGCGCACCAGCACATGCTCGACCCAGCCGATCCCTATCCCCAGGGCTACCGCTTGTCCGACACATGGCCCATGGAGAGGCGCTGCTGAGCGCCGCTCCTCGTCATTGCCTTTGGCGGACGTTTCGGCGCAGATGGCAACCGGCGAGAATCGAGGATTTTATCGTCCGGCGGCGCGCCGGATCGAGCGCGAGGGTTTTCGAATGGGTGAAGGAGTCGTTGCGCGACCGGCGTCGACCGTCATGCTGGTGCGGGACGGCGCGAGCGGCCTGGAAGTCTTCATGGTCGTGCGCCATCACAAGATCGACTTCGCCTCTGGCGCGCTCGTCTTTCCCGGCGGAAGCGTGGATGCAGGGGATTTCGCGATCGCCGCCGATCCCGGGCGTTGTGAGCCGGCGGGGGGGCTTGACGAACGGCGCCGGGCGCTGCGCGTCGCGGCCATACGCGAGACATTCGAAGAATGCGGGGTGCTCCTTGCGCGGCCGCGCGGATCGACGGCGTTGCTCGACGGCGCGCGCGGCGCTGCGATCGGCGCGAAGGCGCACGGCCGGACCTTCGCCGAACTGATCGCCGCCGAAGACCTGCGTCTGGCTCTGGACGCGCTCACGCCATTCGCCCATTGGGTCACACCGCCGATCCTGCCGAAGCGGTTCGATACGCACTTCTATATCGCCGCCGCCCCTTCGGATCAGATTGCGCGGCATGACGGCTCGGAATCGGTCGACTCGACCTGGATCAATCCCGCGCGCGCTCTCAGCGACGCGGACGCAGGGAAATACACGATCGTCTTCGCGACGCGCCTCAATATCCAGATGCTCGCCGAACACGACGATGTCGCTTCCGCTCTCGCCGCGGCGCGTGCGCGTCGCATCGTCACCGTCGAGCCCGTGGCCGTGAAAACCGAGACGGGCTACACGATGACAATTCCCATCGAAGCGGGATACGGCGGCGACACCTTCACCATGTAGCGTGGGCGGCGCCGCCGTCCAACGCGCCGCCGAGACCGGCCCGCGTTTCCTTGCGAATCGCGATCCAGGATGACGCCTGCGCAACCCATTATCTCGGACGGCGGGTTCAACGGGCGCGCCGCCAAATATTCATTTCGACGCCGTGCGCGGGATCGAGGGCGATCCTTTCGCTGAGGGCGAGGCCGCCCTCGGCGAGCAGGGTTTCGGCCGCAACGCCGGATTCGCATGCGAAGAACACTCCCCGTCCGCCGGGAAGCGTCACGCCATGCGCGCGCGACATATGAAATTCGTCGAAGCCGATCTTCAGAAAGAGATCGAACACGACCTGGCCGCCCGGCGCGGCGACGCGGCCGCCGGACGGCAGCAGTCGCGCCGCGACGTCCGGCCACGCCACGCGCTCCGGGTTCCACCACCAGGCGTCGGAGCGCTGCTCGAGCCCCGCCGCCGTGCGCGAGACGACAACGCGGCGGTGACCGCGAACGTTGGGTTCGGCCTCGTGGCTGCGGCGGCCGATGACGATGAGGTCGGCGCGATCGAGCGCGCGCTGATAATAAGCCCAGTCTTTTTCGTTACGCAGGGAAACGGGCGTAAGCCCATCGGCGCCGGCGATCTTGTCGTCGTCCGAGACGATGGCGTAACCGCTGATTTCAACGGGCATGGGCCATCTCGAATAGGCTCCCGAACGGCGCCGAGGGCAAAGAGCGGCGACAAACCCTATTGCTTGGTGAGGGAAGCGTGAGCGTAGCCAATACGACCGTGAGCTCTGGCGGATGCTGTCGTATCGCTGATTTTGGTAAGCTTCACGCTGTAATGGTCGCGGTCGCCGAATGAAACTTTCATCGGCGTGACGTTGCTGTACTGGATATCGAAAGGCGCGCCTCGGACCGTGTAGCTGGTCACCTTGCCGCCAGCGATCGTGATTGAAATGGGCGAACTTTCGCCGGCAAGTCCCCCCAGCGCTCCCGTCCACGTGCCGTCCCACGACGCGGCCTGCGCCCGCGCCGCTTCCGCGGAAATGAAAAGCGCAGGCAGGACGGCGAACAGCAGCAAACGGCGATCGACCTTCATGGCGCGGCTCCGTGAAAAATTCTGACGTCGCGGGCTAATTAGTGTTCCGAATTTTCGGATGCAAGGAACAAAGTCGCAGATCACGCAAAGGTGTTGCGCGGCGCTGCGACCCAGAACGCTTGCTTAGCGCAAGGAGGCGCCAAGAAAGAATGAAGAACGAAGGACGACTTGCGGCGCTGACGCGGCGATTGCGGCGACGGCTTGCTTGACTCCGGCGAAGACGCAGCGCCCGAGGCGCCTTCAGAATTCTTCCCAGCCCTCGGCTTCCGGAGCGACTTTGCGCGCCGCCGCCGCCATCCGACGCCCCCGGGGGCGCGGCGCAGCGCCGGCGATCAGGATTCCGGCTTCGCGCTGGATGCGGGCGCGGGCTCGCCGGCCGGCTTGACGCGCGCGAGGCGGCGCACGGCGGAGGACGCGGCGACTTCGTTCTTGTTGACGAAGGCCTCGTGGTTCTTTTCGATTTGATCGAGCTCATAGAGATAATTGACCATCAGGCCGTGCGATTGGCCGATCGCCGCGGCCGAGAGGTCGCCGAGCGGATTGAGCCTTTCGACCCTGGCGCCGTTGCCGAGATGGAAGCGCGCCACGGGATCGATGACGCGGCCGGCGCGTGTTCTCGCGTGAAGCAGGTAATGGGCGGCGAGCGGCGTCAGCGCCTTGCCGACGGCGTCGCGCGCCGTGGGCTTCTTCGTCCAGTTCGCATGGTCGAGAAGCGCGAGCGCGCGCCGCGCCTCGGGCGTGAGGTAGAGGGAATTGTCGTCCGCCCGTTCGCGTTGCAGCCACGCGGCGAAGCCTGGAGCCGGCGACAGCGTCACGAAATTCTGCAAGCGCGGCAGTTCCCGCTTCAGCTCCTCGACGACCTGTTTGATGAGGAAATTGCCGAAGCTGACGCGGGCGAGCCCGCGCTGGGCGTTGGAGATGGAATAGAAGACCGCGGTCGTCGCCGCCTGCCGCTGCAATTCGACGCGATCCGGTTGCAGCAGGGGCGCGATCGCGGCGGGGATGGAGTCGGTGAGCGCGACCTCGACGAAGATCAACGGCTCGTCGCCGAGCGCGGGATGGAAGAACGCGTAGAGCCGACGATCCCCGGGCTCGAGGCGGCGGCGCAGATCGTCGAAGCGTAACTCCCAAGGCGCCCCTAAGGAGCAAGGCGTTGGATGAGGTGGGCGGGGTCTGCGGTGAGGGTTTGCAAGATATTGTATCCCTGCTTGCGGGCAGTTGAAATGACCGAGCGCAGGCAA
>Ga0181527_1000337_pt1 | contig 55004 bp, 50 predicted proteins | sample PEATcosm2014_Bin_30_FD_119762 | JGI IMG/M metagenome (GOLD analysis project Ga0181527, IMG submission 119762) | Peatland microbial communities from MTU Mesocosm Facility, Houghton, MI, USA - PEATcosm2014_Bin06_60_metaG | ecosystem: Environmental > Terrestrial > Soil > Wetlands > Peat | place...
AACGATATTCACGGCTGTGGGTCCATCGGGGAGCCGGAGTCGGATGGATGTCCTCCCCTCGATCGCCGCATGAATTTTGCCGACTGCGCAGCCACGGGCGTGTGGTTGTGTGGGACTTCGGATCACAGCCTGCTCGAGGCCGATGTGGTGACCAAGTCCGGGCCCACTCTGGGCGGCGTGCTTTGTTGCAAGGATCCTCCCCCGCACGACTAGTGGGTGAAGGCGGGGCGCGGCCGATGGCGTTCGACACACTTGCCGCGAGAAACCGAGGTGCGGGACGGTGGCGTGCGGCGCTGGTGGTGTCGTTGTCTTTGCACGGTGCTGTCCTGGTCTACGCGGCGACGGTTTCGCGGGCCCGGCACGCCGAGCCCACAGCCGCGCCACTGGTGGTCACGATCCTGCCAGAGGAGGCAGCGCCCTTGCCATTGCCTGCGCCCGCATCCGTGCTTGCACCGGTGGCGGCCGAGCCTGGGCGTTCCGGCGCGCCGCCAGGAAGGCCGCGATCTGATCGCGCGGCCATTCGGCCGGCACCTCGACCGTTGGCACCTCCATCGGCAGAAGAATCGCTGGCGCTCGCAACCGCACCTGCCGCCGTGCAGGTCGACAGTTTGCAGGGCGATCTGGCTGTCCCGGCGGCAAGTGCGCTGGCCGGCAGCGGCGCGGGTCTGGCTGGGACCGTGGCACCTGCCGCGCAGGGGTCCGAGGCAAGTGCTGCGCCCAGAATCCTGGCGCCCGCGGAAGGCAACGGTCAGCTCGCCATTGACCCGAACGAGGCGCGCTATCAACCAGTCATTCCTCCGCCCTTGCGCAAGCCGGGCGCCAGGTTCGCGCTCCTGGTCAAGTTGTGCGTGACAAAGGACGGCTCGGTGGGCGAGGTGACCGTGATGCGTTCCTCGGATCCGGCGGTCGACCTAGCGATAGTCGAGAAGATTCGGCTGTTCAAGTTCAGGCCCTATCTCGACCACGGCCGGCCCATCCCCTTCTGCTTCTTCCGCGAGTATCGACTGTCGGTCGAAGAGTAGTCGCGTGGGGAGCCGGCCGGCTTTGCCGGCAGCGTACCATCGCGGGAGGGTATGGGGACCCTTTCAGGGTTCCCATGACAATGCCTCACCGCAATGCCGGACATTGACCGGAGGACAGGACAGTCAGCCGGCCGAGATTCGCACGGGTGCATGTCCGATCTGCGGGGCGTAAAGCGCAAGTAGCTGGAAAGCCTGCCCTGCCCAGGTGGCACCGTTTTCGCTTTGGGCAAGCGGCGTGCTCGCTCGCGTACTTTCCGCAACCGTCATCGGCATCCAAGCCGCGCCCATCAATGTCGAGGTGGACGTGTCGCAAGGCCTGCCCGGTTGCAACATCGTGGGCTTGCCCGACGCGGGTGTGAAGGAAGGCAGCGTGCGCATCCGCGGCGCACTGGAAAACAGTGGGTTCAAATTCCCTCTGCGCCGGATCACGGTCAACCTGGCGCCTGCCGATCTACGCAAGGACGGTGCCGCCTTCGATGTGCCCATCGCCATGGGCATCCTTTCGGGCGCAGGATTCCTGCCGCCCGAGAGTTTCGACAATGCGCTGTTCGTCGGGGAGCTGGCCCTCGACGGCAGCGTGCGACCGGTCAAGGGCGTGTTGCCCATGGCGGCCTACGCTCGCGCACGCGCCGTGCGGCGGCTGTTCGTGCCCCGGGACAATGCGGGCGAGGCCGCCGTGGTGGGCGGCTGCGACGTCGTGCCCGTGGGCCACCTCAACGATCTGCTGGAGGTTCTGCACGGGCAGCGAGCGGCGACCATTGCGGCGCTGCCGCCTCGGCTCGCATCTGCGGCCACCGCCAACCTCGCCGAGGTGCGCGGGCAGGAAGTCGCCCGTCGCGCCCTGGAGATCGCGGCGGCCGGCGGGCACAACCTGCTCTTCATCGGCCCGCCGGGATCAGGCAAGACCATGCTCGCCCGCCGCTTGCCCGGAATCCTGCCCACCCTGTCGTTCGACGAGTCGCTGGAAACCACGATGATCTACTCGGTTGCGGGATTGCTGGGCGGCCGATCCATGCTGACCGAGCGGCCCTTCCGCGCGCCCCACCACACGGTCAGCGTGGCCGGCTTGGTGGGCGGCGGGCCCATGGTTCGGCCGGGAGAGATTTCACTGGCCCACAACGGGGTGTTGTTTCTCGACGAGCTGCTGGAATTCGGCCGCCACGCCCTGGAGGCCATGCGCCAGCCGCTGGAGGAACGCGAGATCGCCGTGGTGCGCGCCCGCCGCACCGTCACCTTTCCCGCTGACTTCATGCTGGTCTCGGCGCTGAATCCTTGTCCTTGCGGCCATTACGGCAATCCGCTGCGCACCTGCACCTGCTCGCAGTTAGCCATCAACAGCTACCGGGCGAAGCTGTCCGGGCCGCTGTTGGACCGCATCGACATGCACGTCGAGGTGCCGGCCATCTCGTATCGCGAACTGGCCGGGAGCGAAGCCGGCGAAAACAGCGAAACGGTACGCGAGCGGGTGGAGCGGGCGCGGGCACGCCAGATCGAGCGCGGCATCCGTTGCAATGCCCGGCTGTCGCCGAAGGAATTGCAGAGCGCGGCCCGACTGGACAGCGACGGCCACCGCATCATGGAGCGCGCAGTGGAGCGATTGGCGCTTTCGGCGAGAGCGATTGAGCGAGTGAGGAAGTTGGCGAGAACGATTGCTGACCTGGAAGGAAGCGAGGCCGTGCGCGGGCCGCATATCGCCGAGGCATTGCAATATAGATTTCTGGATCGCGAGGTGACGTCGTGATGGAAGAATGCTGTTTCACCAAAGAGGGCATAGAGGACGTTGAGGGCGGCGGGAAGGGGTTGAATGAGATCTCGGGGTCGATCATCGACGCCGCGATCGAGGTGCACAGGTCTCTCGGGCCGGGTTTGCTGGAAGGGGCGTACGAGGCGTGCCTCGGGTACGAGCTGATCGCGCGCGGGCACGCCATTGAGATGCAGAAGTTGTTGCCCATCGTCTACCAGGGCGTGTCCATCGACTGCGCGTATAGCTTGGACCTGGTGGTGGATAAGCAAGTCATCGTGGAGATCAAGGCGGTCGATCACCTGCTGCCGGTTCACCAGTCCCGGATCCTCTCGTGCCTGCGGCTGTCCGGACTTCCCCTTGGCCTGCTCATCAATTTTAACGGCGCAACCCTGAGACAGGGTGTGCGCCGCTTCCGCCGTCCTCAATCCCTCTCTGTGTCCTCCGTGCTCTCTGTGGTGAAGAACAGCTAACCCCAAAGGAGATGACCCATGGCTACCATCAAGGAACAACTGAAAGAGAAACTCAAGGCAGTGACCGCGGCGCTGACCGCGATAGAGAAGCAATTTGGCAAGGGTGCCATCATGTCCCTCGGGGGCACCGACACCAGCGACATCCCGGTCATTCCCACGGGATCGGTCGGGCTCGACCTGGCCCTGGGCGTGGGCGGGCTGCCGCGTGGCCGGGTGGTGGAGATTTTTGGCCCCGAGTCGTCGGGCAAGACCACGCTGACCCTGCACGCCATCGCGCAGGCGCAGAAAGCGGGCGGCATCTGCGCCTTCATCGACGCCGAGCACGCGCTGGACGTGACCTATGCGCGCAAGCTGGGCGTGCGCATCGAGGATCTGCTGGTGTCCCAGCCCGACAACGGCGAGCAGGCGCTGGAAATTGCCGACAAGCTGGTGGGCACCGGCGCCATCGACATGATCGTCGTCGATTCGGTAGCGGCCCTGGTGCCCAAGGCCGAGATCGAAGGCGAAATGGGCGACGCGCACATGGGCCTGCAAGCACGCCTGATGAGCCAGGCCTTGCGCAAGCTGACTGCAGCGACGTCCCGCAATGCGACCTGCGTGGTCTTCATCAATCAACTTCGACAGAAAATTGGCGTGGTCTATGGCAATCCCGAAACCACTACTGGCGGCAACGCGCTCAAATTCTACGCCAGTGTGCGGCTGGATATCCGCAAGATCGGTGTGGTCAAGAACGGCGAACAAGTCGTCGGCAACAAGGCGCGGGTCAAGGTGGTGAAGAACAAGGTGGCGCCGCCCTTCCGCGAGTGCGAGTTCGAGATCCTGTATGGCAGCGGCGTGAACGCCGTCGGAGAAGTAGTGGATCTGGCGAACGAGGCCGGCCTGCTGGAGAAGTCGGGCGCCTACTATTCGTGGCAGGGCGAACGCATTGCCCAGGGCCGCGACAAGGCTTGCCAGTACCTGGCCGAGCGCCCGGCACTGGTCGATGAGCTAAGGCAGAAGTTGGTCGACCAACGCAAGGCCGAGAATGCGCGCCTGGGTGTCGCCCCTGTGAGCGTGGCGGCTACGAACGCGGACACCGCAGCGGCGTAGGCGTTCCGGTTGCGCTTGCGAGGCTGCACGGGGATCAAGGAGGCAAGCCAGGGTAGGGCGCGACAAGGGAGCATAGTCGCCGACAGACCCACTGCTACCCTAGCCGGCAGGCACAAGCACCGCTCCGTTGCCTCACAACGTCGCCGTGTGCCGCGCCCTTCCTACTTCGAAAAATACGTTCTACTCAGGGGCTGCTGGAAGGCCGACTGGTCCGACGGATTGCCCACTGCAAGTTCTTGGAGTCTGCGTAGAGCACTTCGTACTGACCTTCGGCGATCAGCTCCTGTACAGCTTTGTAGACACCGTGATGCGGGTGTGTTCGATCCGGACGCCAGTCGTCGCCGGCAATTACGCCTGATGCTTTCACTTTTCTTTGGAGCAGCTTCAACTCCGTTTTCGTCTGCTCGTACTCGTGACTACTGTCCAGATAAATCCAGTCGAAATACTGGTCAGGAAAAGTCGCCAAGACATCCTGATCAAATCCAATATTAAGGACGACCTGACCCCTAATCAGTTCCTTTTCAAAGTCCCTCAGGATTCCAATCAGGGCATGAATCGTCGAACGGTCTCCGCTCTCCCACGACCACTCCGGTCCCAGAAGATACCAGGGATCTATGAGATGGAGTCTTGCCGGCTTCAAAAACTGTATAATCTGTCGGGAAAAATCGCCTTTCAAAACACCGAGTTCCGCAGTAACTGCATTCTCCATCAAGTAAGGCTTGAGAACCCGTAATCTATCCTCAGCCCGCTTACGTTGGTCCCGCCGCCCGTCTTGCGGAAAATTTCTAATGGCGACAACGATACTCACCGCTGTGACGGCGGTGGCCACACCCAATAGGAACGCTGCAAACCGAGGAGACTTTCGTAGAATCATGAATGCCAGGTCGCATCGTGTAGCATAGATGGATAGGAAGATCAAGCCCAGTTGTTTCCATGGGTTATCGCCCCGTAGTGCACAAGAAGTGGTTGGCGGGCGTCATACAGCTTTACGATGGTAATAGTCTAGGCGTGCGAGGTTTGGCGATGCGGGAAAGAAAAGACCCCATGAAACAACAATACCAATCAATTGGTATTGAAGAGCTGTTTGGTTTTCTTGCCTCGCCGGCCAAGCGTCAATTGCCGGTACGTGGGTAACCTCAAGTCTTGCGCGGATGTGCGGCAGACCAAATTACCCGCGGGCCCAGGCCATGGCGCGGCGAAAGACCGCGGCGAATTCGCCAGCCAGGGCCTTGCGGTCGTAGCGCTCGATGCCGACGGGCGGGGGCTGCGTCGGCACGTGGCCTTCGCGAAAGTCGGCCAGCATTCGCGCTAAATACTCTGAGATGCGTACCTCGTCGCGAGGAGGCAGAAGGTCACCTAGACGGGTGGCGCGTACCAGTTCGGCCAGGGCTCCCTCGGGCGCCAGGGTCAGGCAGGGGCGCCCCAGCACCATCAGTTCGAAAATCTTGGCGGGGTAGATGGGCTGTGCGCCAGAGGTGTCGTCGAGCAGACACAGCAGGAGATGGCTGACCGCCACTTCCTTCATCATGGCGTCGTGAGGAAGATAGCCGACCCGTTCCACGCCCAGCGCCTCGCTGCCTTCGAAGCAAGGCAATTCGGTCTCGACGATACGGCCCAGGAAACGCAAGCGGAGCAGGCGGGCTAGTTCAGGTGACTGTGCGTGCAACCGCCGAACCGCGCCCAGCAGCCCTGCAGGGCTGGTCAGACGAAATATGGTTCCCGCGTAGGTGACCACCAGACGGTCGCCAGTCGGCGCGGGCAGCGACGCCGGCATGTCCTCGCGGTCGTAGCCGTTGGGAATGGCGAACACGCGCTCGGGTCGCAAGAAGGAAAAGCGCGCCAGCAGGTTCTGGCGAAAGGCCTCGGTGGCCGTGGTCACCGCGTGTGCAAGACGAAGCAGCCTCTCTTCCAGAACCTCACCCACTACCCGGGGAAGCCCGCCCGCCACCATCTCGTAACTCTGGCGCAAGGTGCTCCACTCGTCGCGATAATCGAGCACCAGCGCGGTTCCGCGAGCCAGGCGGGTCAGGGGCGCCAGCAGGAACTGGGAAAATGGCGGGGCCGTGATGAACACGATATCGGGCCTTTGCGCGCCCGCCAGACAGCGCGCTAGCGCGACTTGCGCGCCCGGCTGCCAGAGGATCTGAGGATCAGGAAGCAGCAACTGTCGAGTCGCGGACGTCACCCGCTGCACGGCGCGCTTCCGCCACGAACGGGCCTTCTCGCTCGAAGTTCTCCAGGTTTGCGCCTTGACGGCGTAACTCGGCTCAAGCGTGCGCGCCCGCAGCAGCGGCATATCCGCCGGGATGTCGCGCAGCAAAGACTCGTCGCGCAGAGGGACCGAGGGATTCTGTGCGGTGAGCACAGCCGGAGAGATGTCGTGGGCCGGCAGGTACTTGGCCAGCTTGAGCACGCGGTGGATACCGGCGCCTCCAGTCGGCGGAAACGTGTACGAGACGAGAAGAGCTTTTGGGGAAAGGTGCATCCTATTGAGGTCCAGTGAAAACGAAGCCAGCGCTTGACAGGAATTGCAGGGTGAAGGATGACGAATCTCGTGACTTTGATAGCGCGAGCACGAGGGTTGATGCAAACATTGCGCGAGGATATTCGCGCCAAGGCGGCCTGGAACTACGAAGGTGAGGGTTCCCGCGAGATGCTCAGGGCCTTGTTCAGCGACGGCACGCTGGCCGTCATCCTGTACCGCCTCATGCAGGCGTCGCACCACGCGGGGCTGGCGCCCGCCGAGATGCTGTTCAACAAGATGAACGCCGTGTTCGGCCAATGTATTATCGGTCGCGGCGCGGAATTCGGGCCCGGCCTGGTGCTCATCCATTCGCAAGGGGTGGTCATCAACGGCGCGGTTCGCGCGGGCCAGAACGTACGCATCGAACACCAGGTCACCATCGGTGCCGAGAAGGGCAAGAGTCCCTCGCTGGGCAATAACGTCTTCATAGGATGTGGGGCCAAGATCGTCGGTCCCGTGACGATCGGTGATGGAGCGCGTATCGGCGCGAATGCAGTGGTGCTGCACGACGTGCCTGCCGAGAGCACGGTGGTCGGCATTCCTGCCAAGCCGGTCGAGCGCAGGCCCCCGAAGGCATGAGGGCGCTCGGGGTTCAGAACCTGGCTGACAGCGCGAGGCCCGTGATCGCGTGGCTGTGCGATTCGCCGATGGGCGGGACGAGGAGAAGCGTGACGCCACCCAGGCTGGCTGCTGCGCCTCCTGCCACGAGCAGCCAGCCGGACAGGGCGGTCTGGTGCCTGTACCGGCACTGGCGCCCAGGGGGCGAGCACGCGTCTTGGCCGTCCAGCCAAAGCAGGTAGGCGCCGCTGCCCACGGCTGCCAGACCGGCGAGGGTCGCACCCGCACCGAGCACCTTCTGCCACAGCGAAAGGCGTGCCCAGCGTGAAGGGGACGACGCGCCCGAGGCGGCATCCTTCGCGGGCGAGTTGCTCGCGACCGGCGCAGGTGCGAGCGCCGGCTGCGCGAGGTCTGCCCCGCCCGCCCAGGCGAGGCCTGGCGCGGCCACCAGCGCCACAACGAGGACCGCGATCAGGGTGCCGACTGCGGCCAAGCCAGTTTCCGAGCGGGCTGGCGCCTGGTCGGTCCTGACGTTGGGCATGGGCGGCTCCGCGCGATCGAGCTGAAACTACGGGACGTCTGACTTCGTCTTGTCGGCGTTGGCCGCTTTGTCGGTCTTGGCTGCCTTGTCAGTCTTACCTGCTTTGTCGGTCTTGACCGCTTTGTCGGTCTTGGCGGCTTTGTCAGTCTTGGCCGCCTTATCGGCCTTGTCAGTCTTGTCGGCGTTTTCGGCCTTTTCACCCTTCTTGGCCTTCTTGCTGTCCTTGCCCTTCTTGTCCTTGGCCTGAGCCTGGTCGTCGGGCTCGCTGCTCTCGGCTTGGCCTTCGGCGACGCCCTCACCTCTGGCGCTCTCCTCTTCCGCCTCTTTCGCCTTGCGCTGCTTTTCGGCCTCTTCTTCCTGTTTCTTCTTCTCGGCCTCTTGCGCGCGCTTGGTCTCCGCTTGAATTTCTCGGTCCAGATCTTTCTCGCGTTTTTCGGCGCAGCCCTTGGGCTCGCACTCGCCCGGACACTCGCACTTGCCCTTCTTTTCGCAGAAGCAAACCCCCGCCAAGTTTCGGTAGCAGCCGCACGCATTGAGCTGATGCTCGTCCGATGTTGTCTTCGACCCCGCGATCGCACACGGCGCGAGCCCCGTCACCGCCAGCATGACCAGCAATCGCCACACGGTTCGCATGTTCTCTCTCCTCGTCTCGTAACATTTGGTTGGCCCGGCCCTCGTCCGGACGAACTGTAGTGTACACGTTCACCGGAGAACGGGGTGGCAGTTTGACATGGTGGCCTGGCCGGTCCCGGGAGGGGGGTATCTTCTTCGCCGAGCGCCACGTGATCGGTCGGATCTTGTAGTCGCAACCACCATCTCCGAAGTCGGGATGTGCAACTACTGGATCCGGTGGCCGGCAGTCGGCTCCGGTGGCCGAATCCGGCTCCGGCAGTCGGTCCCGGCCCTGGAACCGGCACCTAGCCCAGCAGCCGCTGCAGGATTTCGTTTGCGGTCTTGGGATTGGCCTTGCCGCCCATCTCCTTCATCACCTTGCCCACGAAGAAGCCGAGCAGCTTGCCTTGGCCCGCGCGAAAGCGCGCGACCTCGTCCGGGCACGCCGCAACCACCTTCTGGCAGATCTCCTCGATGAGCCCCGCATCGGACACGACCGCCACCGATTCGCTGACCACGATCTCGCCGGCCCGCCGCTTCTCCTGCCACATGCGACCGAACACGTCCTTGGCCAGCTTGCCCGAGAGAGTTCCCTTCTCGACCAGATCCACCAGTTCGGCCAGCGCCACCGGCGGCACGGGCAAATCCGCGGCAGCCAGCGCGCGCGGATCGGCCACGCGGGCCAGCACCTCGTTGATGATCCAGTTGGCCAGTTTCTTGGCCGGCGCCGCGCAGGCACTGGCTGCGGCGTCGAAGTAGTCCGCGATCTCGCGCTCGGAGGTCAGCACGCCGGCGTCTTGAGCGGACAGCCCCAGGGCGCCCGTGTAGCGGCGGTAACGGCTCTCGGGCAACTCGGGCAGCGATGCTCGCGCTTGTTCGATCCAATCCTGGTCCACCGCCAGCGGCGGCAAGTCCGGCTCGGGGAAATAGCGGTAGTCGTGCGCGTGCTCCTTGCTGCGCATGGATTGCGACAGGCCGCGCTCCGGATCCCAGAGCCGCGTCTCCTGCACCACCGCCTCACCGCGATCCAGCACAACAGCCTGGCGCCGGATCTCGTGCTCGATGGCCTCGCGCACGTGCTTGAACGAGTTGATGTTCTTCAGCTCGGCCTTGGTGCCCAGTTTTTCTGCGCCGTGCAATCGCAGCGAGACGTTGGCGTCGCAACGAAGCGATCCTTCCTCCATGTTGCCGTCGCTGATCCCCAGCATGCGCACCAGGGTGCGTAGCGCGCGCATGTACTCGGCCGCTTCTTCCGCCGAGCGAATGTCGGGCTCGCTCACGATCTCGACCAGGGGCACGCCCGCGCGGTTGAAGTCCACGAAGCTGACGCCCGAATCGTCGTGGATGTTCTTGCCCGCGTCGTCTTCCAGGTGGATGCGGGTCAGGCGCACCCGTCGGGATTCGCCCGCGACACGGAACTCAACTGCACCGCCCTCGCACAGGGGTTCCTCGTACTGCGAGATCTGAAACCCCTTGGGCAAGTCCGGGTAGAAGTAGTGCTTGCGCGCGAAACGGCAGCGCGGCCGGATGTGCGAACCCACGGCCAGACCCAGGCGCACCGCCGCGTCCACCACCGCCCGATTGAGCACGGGCAGGGCGCCCGGCAAACCCAGACACACCGGATCGGTGCAGGAATTGGGCTCCTCACCGAACGCGGTCGACGACGAGGAAAAGATTTTAGAACGGCTGGCCAGGTGCACGTGCACCTCCAACCCGATGACGGCCTCATATCGATCGACGCTCATGACGGATCCTCGGGCAGTCGCTTGTGCCAGTCGCTGCGGCGCTGGTACTCGCCCGCGACGCGGAACACGGCTTCTTCTCCCAGTGGAGGCCCGATGAGCTGCAACCCGATGGGCAGGTTGCCTTTGGTGAAGCCGCAGCACTGGGACAGGGCAGGCACGCCAGCCAGCGCCGGTGCCACGGTGTAGATGTCAGCCAGGTACATCTGCAACGGGTCGGCCTGGCGCTCACCCAGCTTGAACGCGGCGGTGGGCGAGGTGGGCGTGGCCAGCACGTCGCACTTGTCGAACACCGCGCGGAAATCGTCGGCGATCTTGCGCCGCACGCGCAGAGCCTTGCCGTAGTAGGCCTCGTAGTAGCCCGAGCGCAGCACGTAGGTTCCCAGGATGATCCGGCGCTTGGGCTCGGTGCCAAACCCCTCGCCGCGTGTTTTGCTGTACAGCTCTTCCAGCGACGAGGCCTCGGCGGTGCGATGGCCGTAGCGAACGCCATCGTAGCGCGCCAGGTTCGACGAGGCCTCGGCTGTGCACACCAGATAGTAGGTCGCGACCGCGTATTGAGTGTGGGGTAGCGAGACCGGCACCAGCTTGGCGCCGGCGCGCGCGATTTCGTCGATGGCCCCACGAACCGCGGCCTCCACCTCGGGATCCATGCCGGCCTGGAGGTACTCCTCGGGCACGCCCACGCGCATGCCGGCCAAACCGGCGTCGCAGGCCTGCCGGTAGCGGCCGACTGGAGAAGGAATCGAGGTCGCGTCGCAGGGGTCGTGGCCCGCGATGACCTCCAGGAGCGTGGCCACGTCCTCGACGGTGCGGCCGAAGGGACCCGGGTGATCCAGCGACGAGGCAAACGCGATCACGCCATAGCGGGACACGCGGCCGTAGGTCGGTTTCATTCCCGCGACGCCGCACAGGGAGGCCGGCTGGCGAATCGATCCGCCGGTGTCAGTGCCCAGGCTGCCCGCGCACAGCGACGCTGCGACGGAAGCTGCCGAGCCGCCCGAGGATCCGCCGGGCACGCGCTCCAGATCCCAAGGATTGTGCACTGGTTTGAAAGCGCTGTTCTCGTTCGACGAGCCCATGGCGAACTCGTCCATGTTCAGTTTGCCCAGGGCAATGGCGCCCGCGGCAGCCAGGCGCGCGGACACCGTCGACTCATAGGGCGGCACGAAGCCGCGCAGGATCTTCGACCCGGCTGTGGTCTGGAGGCCCCGGGTCACGAAAATGTCTTTGAGACCAATCGGCACGCCGGCCAGCAGGCCCGGATCTCGGCCCGCTGCGACCGTGGCATCGATCTGGTCAGCGCGCCGCCGCGCCCCGTCGGCGTCGACCAGCAAGTAGCAGCCCAGCCGGCCATCCAGGCGAGCGATGCGGTCGAGGTAGGACTCGACCAGCTCGCGGGCCTTCCACTTTTGCGCGCGCACCCCATCGGCCAACTCGGCGATGGAGGCGCCCTTCACTTGCGGCGCGGCCATGACTAGGATCCCTCGCCTGCGCCGGGCACGATGCGCGGCACCTCGAAGAAGGAATCGCGTCGCCGGGGCGCGTTCTGCAAAGCCTCCTCCACCGAAAGCGACGGCTTGGGCTTGTCCTGCCGTAAGGGACAGTCGAAGGGCACGGCGTGGGTCATGGGCTCGGTGTTGCCTGTGTCCAGGTTTTTCACCGTGTCGATGTACTCGAGGATGGCGTCCAGCTCATGGGTCATCCGCTCGATCTCCGTCTCGGACAGGCGCAGGCGGGCGAGCGCCGCGATTGTGCGGACCTCGTCGGGTTGAATGCGGGGCATGGCGCACTTCTTCTAGCACCATCGGTTGGCAGAATCTCGCGCCAGTGCTTCAGTACAGCAGCACCCACCTTGCTTCGACGAGCGGGTGCAGCTCTCCGCGCAGGCATCGGCAAACTGACCCGGCAAGGCACGCCCGATCGATCTCGACTGGAAGCAGTTCCGAGCCCCGTTTCGCCTGCTCCGCTGAGAGCTACTGTCGTTGCACGCGTGCCGTGGTGAGGAAGTGATCCTCGACCTCGGTCCAGGAGCCGACGGCAAAAAATGACCCGTCGTCCTCGGATAGGGCCAGTGCAATCGAGGCCGACCCGTCGGGCAAAGGGGTCATGCTGGCTTCATGGAACGCCACATGCCGGCCCACCAGGGGATCGATGGCCTTGTACAGCGCCTCCTTGAGCGAGAAGTGCAAGATGACCGTACGCCGGCGGTTCTCCTCGGGCACGCTCTCGAGCCGAAGCAGCTCATCGTGGGTGAGCACGCGCGTGCGCACGTCCGGCCGGGCCTGGGACTGGGCCTGGTGGGCCGATGCAAAGGCCGGCGGACTGGTTTCCAGGTCCACGCCGATGCTGGCGCCGCCCTCGCGGCGAGCCGCCAACCCGACCGCCAGCATGCGTTTGTGGCTGATGGAGCCGACCAGATCCGAGGGCAGTGCCGGGGCGCCGCGCCGGGTGGCCAGGATCGGGCCGGGCTCGATACCGAGGTCACGAAAGGCTTCGCGCAGGGCGAGCCGGCCGGCGACCCAGCTTGGGTGACGGCCGGGGGCCAAGGTCGATACGAACGTGCGCTCGTCGGGAACCAGCGCCGCCAGGACCGCCTCGTTTACCTGTGCTGGTATGCGAACGCCCACGCACCGGCCGTGCACCAGACTGAGGCGGAACGCGATCTCAGCACCCATCAAACACGCTCTATCCCCTATGGTAACCCAGATTGGGTGCCAGCCAACGTTCCATCTCGTCCAGCGCCAAACCCCGACGGTGGGCATAGTCCTGCACCTGGGCACGGTCGATGCGACCCACGTCGAAGTAGCGCGACAGCGGATGGGCGAGATACAGGCCACACACGCTCGCCGCGGGGATCATGGCGAAGCTTTCCGTCAGGGTGATGCCCACTTCGGGCGCCTGCAGAAGATCGAAGAGCGGCTGCTTCTCGGTGTGGTCCGGCCAGGCGGGATAGCCCACCGCGGGCCGGATGCCGCGGTACCTTTCTGCGATGAGATCCTGGTTACTCAGGTTCTCGTCGGCGCCATAGCTCCATTCGCGCCGCACGCGCTGGTGCAGGCATTCGGCAAACGCCTCGGCCAGCCGGTCGGCCAGGGCCTTGACCATGATGGCGCTGTAATCGTCGCGTGCTTGCTCGAAGCGCTTGACCAGTTCCGGGGCGCCGATGCCAGCCGTCACGGCAAAAGCGCCCACGTGGTCGGCCAGTCCGGCCGATGCGGGCGCCACGAAGTCGGCCAGGCAGTAATAGGGGCCGGACCCGGCTTGCTGGCGTAGCATGGGGAAGCGGCACAGCTCGCGGGTGCGGCTTTCGTCGGAGAAGAGCACGATGTCGCTGCCCTCACTGCAAGCCGGCCACAAGCCGTAGGCCGCGCTGGCAGTGAGCGATTTGTTCTTCACAATCTGTGCGAGAAGCGTCTGGGCTGCGCTGAAGAGATCGCGGGCGGCTGGCCCGTATTTGGGATGGTCGAGGATCTGCGGGTACTTGCCTTTCAGTTCCCAGGCGGTGAAAAAGAAGGTCCAATCGATGAAGCGCGCCAGCTCGTCGAGAGGCTGCCGTTCGATCGCGCGCCGGCCGATGAACGTCGGCGTCGGAACGTCCTCCGGCTGCCACACGATGGCCGGCTTGCCCGCGCTGGCCGCGGCATACGGCACCAGCGGCCGTCGCTGCTTGTCGGCGTGGATCTCGCGGAGCTGTTGCTGCTCACCACGGTTCTTCGTTCCAAGAGCGTCCCGCTGTTTGGGATCCAGCAGCGCAGAAACCACGCCCACCGCGCGCGAGGCATCGAGCACGTGCAGCGTGGGACCGCTGCGCTGGGGCGCGATCTTGACCGCGGTGTGCTCGCGATTGGTGGTGGCACCCCCAATGAGCAAGGGCTGGGCAAGACCACGGCGCTCCATCTCCTGCGCCACGTGCACCATCTCGTCGAGCGACGGCGTGATCAGCCCCGAGAGGCCCACGATGTCGACCTTCTCTTGCACAGCAGCGTCCAGGATCTTTTCGCAGGGGACCATCACGCCCAGATCGATGACCTGGTAGTTGTTGCAGCCGAGCACCACGCCCACGATGTTCTTGCCGATGTCGTGCACGTCGCCCTTGACCGTGGCCATCAGCACGCGGCCGCGCGGCTGCGCCACACCCTGGACTTTTTCCGCCTCCATGAAGGGCTGCAGATAGGCCACCGCCGCCTTCATGGCGCGTGCGCTCTTCACCACTTGGGGCAGGAACATCTTGCCCGCGCCGAAGAGATCGCCCACTACAGCCATGCCGGCCATGAGCGGGCCGGAGATCACGTCGAGCGGTCTTCCCAGTTTCTGCCGCGCCTCCTCGGTGTCGGCTTCGATGAACTCCACCACTCCGTGGACCAGGGCGTGCTCCAGGCGTTTCTCCACGGGCGCCTGTCGCCATGACAGATCCTGGGTTCGCTTGCTGGCGGCGCCCTTCACCTGCCCGGCCATCTCCACCAGGCGCTCGGTGGCGTCGGGCCGCCGGTTGAACAGCACGTCTTCCACGCGCTCGCGCACCTCCGTGGGGACGTCCGCGTACACGCCCAACTGGCCGGCGTTGACGATCCCCATGTCCAGTCCCGCGGCGATGGCGTAGTACAGAAACACCGTGTGCATGGCCTCGCGGATGGCGTCGTTGCCACGGAACGAGAACGACAGGTTGGACACGCCGCCCGACAGATGCACGCCGGGACAGGCCGCCTTGATGAGCGGAAGAGATTCGAGAAAGCTACGCGCGTAGTCGCTGTGCTCGTCCAGGCCGGTGGCCACCGCCAGCACGTTGGGGTCGAAGATGATGTCTTCTGGTGGAAAATCCACCCGCTCGACCAACAAGCGATAGGCGCGCTGGCAGATTTCCAGCCGGCGCGGGGTGGTCACGGCCTGGCCGGCCTCGTCGAAGGCCATCACCACCACGGCGGCGCCGTAGCGGCGGCAGACGCGCGCGCGGGCCAAGAATTCGGCCTCGCCTTCCTTGAGGCTGATGGAATTGACGACGCCCTTGCCTTGCACACACTTGAGGCCCGCCTCGATGACGGCGAAGTTCGAGCTGTCGATCATGATGGGCAGCCGAGCGATCTCGGGCTCACTGGCCACCAGATTGAGGAAGGCGGTCATGGCCTCAGCCGAATCCAGCATGGCCTCGTCCATGTTGACGTCCAGGATGTTGGCCCCGCCGCGCACCTGCTCGAGCGCCACCGCGAGCCCGGCCACATAGGAGCCTGCCTTGATGAGGTTGGCGAATTTCTTCGAGCCCGAGACATTGGTGCGTTCGCCGATGAGGATGAAGTTCGCTTCGGGCCGCACGGTCAGCGTGTCCAGCCCGGCCAGGCGCAACGGCCGTGCGCGCTTTTCCGGCCGACGGCGCGGGGACACGCCCTGCACCGCCTGGGCGATGGCGCGAATGTGGTCGGGAGTGGTGCCGCAACATCCACCCACGATGTTGACCAGAGCAGCGCGCGCCAACTCGCCCACCAGGGTCGCCGTGTCCGCGGGCTGCTCGTCGTAGCCGCCGAATGCATTGGGCAGACCCGCGTTGGGGTAGCAGAGGACGTACTCGTCCACTTGTCCGGCCAAATCTTCGATGTAGGGCCGCAATTGCTGTGCCCCGCCCCCGCAGTTGAGACCGACGGCCAGCGGTCGTGCGTGCACGACGGAAACGTAGAATGCGTCGATGGTTTGGCCCGACATGAGGCGGCCGCTCTTGTCGGTGATGGTTCCCGACAGCATGACTGGCAGGCGCAGGTTCTTTTCGGCAAAGATCGCCTCGATGGCGCACAGGCACGCCTTGAGGGTGAGCGTGTCGAACACGGTCTCGGCGAGCAGAATGTCGCAGCCGCCATCGACCAGACCGCGCACCTGTTCCTGGTAGGCGTCCTGCATCTCGGCGAAAGTCACCGCGCGGAAGCCCGGCTCGTTCACTCGCGGCGACAGCGAGAGCGTCTTGTTGGTGGGGCCCAGGGCGCCTGCCACGAAACGCGGCTTGCCGGGTGTTTTCAGCGAAAAGGCGTCCGCCACCTCTCGCGCCAGGCGCGCCCCTGCCAGGTTCAGGTCGTACACGGCCGCTTCCAGCCGGTAATCGGCCTGTGCGATGCGCGTGCTGTTGAAGGTGTTGGTTTCGATGATGTCGGCGCCCGCGTCCAGGTACTGGGCGTGGATGTCGGTCACCACGTCAGGCCGGGTGAGCACCAGCACGTCGTTGTCGCCGCGCAGATCGTGCCCGTGCGAGGCGAAACGCTGGCCGCGAAAATCGAGTTCAGTGAGGCCGCGGCGCTGGATCATGGTGCCCATGGCGCCGTCAATCACCAGGACGCGCTCTTTCAGCGCGGACACAAGCTGCTGGATGCGGTCGTCGCGGGTCATGCGTGCCTCTCTTTCTCTGCGGGCAAACCAGCCTTGGCTGTCGGCCTGGGTTCGCCCGTCCGGCTCGCAGCCTTGCGCGCGAAGGCGCTCACCACGGCGAAATGGGGCGCGCGCTTTTCCCGCGAGGTCACCTCGCAGCGGTCCACCACGAGCCCGGCTTGGGTCAGCCAGTCCCGCAGCGCCTGCGGCCGGAAGCCTGCGTGCACGTGGCCGTAGCCGGCGGTCACGTCGCGATGCTCATGGGCCGCCAGCGTGGTCACGACCAGATCGCCACCTGGCCGCAGCACGCGGGCAGCCTCGGCCAACGCCTGCGCTGGCTCGGTCGCGTAGGTCAGCAAGTTGAGTAGCAGCACCTGGTCAAAGCTCGCGTCGGCGAATCGCAACGTTTGTACGTCACCCAGCACGAACTCCACATTGGCCAGTCCTTGCAGTCGCCTGTGGCAGGCTTGCAGCACCTTGGGGCTGATGTCCAGGCAGGTCACGCGGCGGCTGCGCGGAGCCAGGAGCGCGGCGATGGTTCCGTCGCCCGAGCCGGCGTCCAGCACGTCCCCCAGGTGCAGCAACCCCAGCACGCCGATCGCCGTGGTCTCCCAGGTCCGACCCGGTGAGTAGTGCCGCTCCATCTGGCCGGCCACGGTCTCGGGCCAGTTGGCAACCCCGCGCCGCGCGCGTAACACGGCCTGACAGCGTTCCTGATCGCTGCGCAGAAGCGGCTCGCTGAGTTCTCGACCAAGCAGCGCCCACAGCCTGTGCGCGCTAGCCGGCATGCCGTCATCATTCATGACGTAATAGGCTTGCGCGCCTTCGCGCCGGTCGCGCAGCACGCCGGCTTCGCGCAGTTTTCCCAGATGGGTCGACACCCGCGACTGGGGAAGCTGAGTAATCTGCGTAATCTCCGCAACCGTAAGCTCATTTTTCCCAAGCAAGGACGCCAGCCGCAGACGGGTGGAATCACCAAAAAGGTGAAGCAGATCAACGGCTACTGCTATTGTATCCATCCGGAAATCCTGATTTGAGGATTACTGATAGCCGGTTTCTTGTCAAGCTACCTCAAGCGAGCGAATCTTCGTACCGATTGGGTATGCGTGGAGTCTCGAACATCCGCCAGCGGCACTGACTTCATGGATCGCTTTGAGCTCAAGAGTGAGGCAGGCACGGGCGGGATGGGCACGGTGTACCAGGCAATCGATCGTCAGACAGGGGCCGTGGTTGCGCTCAAGGTGCTTCACGTTCGGACCGCCACCGAAACCGCAAGGTTCGACCAAGAGGCACGCCTCCTGGCGGAGCTGTCACATCCGGGCATCGTTCGCTATTTCGATCGAGGCACGGCGCCCCGTGGATCGCCCTTCATCGTCATGGAGTGGCTTGAGGGGGAAACCCTGGAAGAGCGCCTGTCGCGCGGCACGTTGGGACCTGCGGCTGTCGCGCATCTGGCCCATCATGTGCTGGACGCGCTGGCCGCTGCGCATGAGCGCGGCGTTGTCCACCGCGACATCAAGCCGAGCAACGTCTTCCTGGTGGGCTGGCGGCTCACCGACACGCGCATTCTCGACTTCGGCATAGCCCGCCGGGTGTTCGACCCCAAGCGATTCACGCAGAAGGGCTCCACGGTGGGGACGCCGCTCTACGCATCGCCCGAGCAGGCGCGCGGCCGCCACGACGTGGATGGCCGGGCCGATATCTTCTCCCTCGGGTGCGTGCTGTACGAGGCCCTGACCGGCGATCCGCCCTTCACCGGCGACAATGCGACCGAGGTGATGCAGAAGGTGTGTGCAGGCACGCTGGCGCCGCTGTCGTCGCGCCGTTCGAACGTGCCGCCCGAGCTGGAGCAGACCATCCACCGCATGCTGCAACCGGATCCGGACGCGCGGCCTGTGTCGGCAAGAGTCCTGGCAGGCGACTTCCGCGTTCTTGCGCAGCGCCTAGGCGACCTTGGCGCGGAGACCGCATCGGCCAAGCCGCCTCCCCCGCTGCGCCCCAGCAGCATCAGCGAATCGGAGGAGCGCACAATCTGTGCGATGCTGATTTCGCTGGGGCGGCGACCGGTGGCCGATGGGCCGCGGCGGACGGTGCAGGAGCGCCGGCTCGGGCCTCATGCGGCCTTCCCCTGGCAAGCCACGAACAAGGCGGTTGAGGTCAAGAACGAAAGCCCGGAGCGTTTCGCCGCCCTGGAAACGGCCATACGCGCGCTGGGTTGCGAGATGGACCGCCTGATCGATCGTACCTTCCTGGCGACCGCGCCAGCCGTGGGCACGGCGCGCGAGCAGGCCATGCAGATTGCGCGCGCTGCTCTGGTGCTGCGGGACACGGAGCCGGACGCCAAGATCGCGATCGGGTCGGGCCGGGCGGCTTTCATGGCGCGGGTTCCTGTCGGCCGTCTGATGGACTCCTTGCCCGCGCTCATGCAAGGCCAGCAAGCCGGCACGGTGCGCATCGACGAGACCACGCGGCGTCTCTTGCCTGCCCGCTTTGTCGTGGGCGATGCGGATGGCGGCGCGCTGCTTTTTGCCGAGGCTGGCGGGTCAGGGCCAGAACGGCCCCGCATGGTGGGCGGGCAGGTGACGCCTCTGGTGGGGCGGGAGCGGGAGCTGGACCTGCTCATGTCGCTGCGCGAGGAATGCGTGCGCGAACGGGTGGCGCGCGCGGCGCTGGTGATGGGCGTGTCAGGCATAGGGAAGACGCGTCTGGTGCGCGAATTCTTCTCCCTGACCAGGGAGTTGCCCGGGAACATCATTCGCTGCACGGGAACGCTGGTTCGGTCCGAATCGGATTTCGCGCTGCTGGGCCCCTTGCTGGCTGCTGTGGGAATCCAGACCAGCGGACGCGAGGCGGTCGAGGTCAAGCAAGACCTCGCGCAGTGGTTGCGCGGCAAGTGTGCGGGCGGCGCTCCCATCGTGGCCTTGGAGGATCTACAGTGGGCGGACGCGGCCAGCGTGCAAGTCATGGACGAGGTGCTGGGCCTGCTTTCGGATCAGCCGCTGTTGGTGCTGGCCCTTGGTCGGCCGGAGGTGGAGGAGCACTTCCCCGGTTTGTGGGGCGAACGCATGGTCGAGACCATCCGGCTGGCGCCGTTGTCACGCAAAGCCGGGCAGAGCCTGCTGCGCATGCAGCTTCCCCCGCTGACACCTGATGCCGAGCACTTCGTGCTCGAGCGCTGGGAAGGCAATCCCATGTTTCTGGAAGAGATGGTGGACGCCATTGCAGCGGGCCATCCCGGCGTGCCTGACGTGGTGCTGGCGGCTGTCGAGGCACGTTTCGATTGCTTGTCGCCCGAGGTGCGGCGGGTCTTGCGCGGGGCGAGCCTGTACGGCGACAAGTCCTTCTCGGCGGAGGCGTTGGTCGCTGTGCTGGGTGAGGCGAGTCGGCGCGAAATGGGCGAGTGGCTGGAGAATCTGGTCATGCGCGACCTCGTGCACAGGCAAGCCGATGGCAGCGAAGTGGCGTACCGGCTGCGCAACAAGCTGGTGCGCGAGGCGGCCTACCGGATGCTCACCTCGGCCGACCGCGTGCTCGGTCGGCGGTTGGCACGCGCGTGGTTGCAGGGCGCCGGGCGGACGCTGCCCGACTACCTGATTGCGCCGTCTTCGCAGTCGGGCGTTGGGGCGGCTGGGGAAAGCTAGCAGGCCGTAGGCTGGCGTGACAGGCTGTAGGCTGTAGGTCTTTCTCCGGTCTCCAGCCTCCAGCCTTCTCATGTTCACCCTCGCTCCCCTTCTCACTCTGCTTCTGCTCGGCGAAACCCCAACCGTCGAAGCATCACCTCCCGAGGTGTGGGCTGGCCATCACATCCTGCGCGGAAAGCGCCATGTGCCCCTGCATGGCGATGTGCCCGTCGAAACTGAGAACTACCTCATCGCCAAGGTGCAGCGTAGGGGCGACCACATCGAGTTGCGCCAGCGCTTCTGTCGGGTCGAGCCCAAGCCGATCAAGGGCGTGACCGTCGCGCTTTCGCCCGCCGGCGTGGCGCGCATGCCTGCCTCGACCGTGAGCATCGACGTGGCCGCCGACGGTGAGGCGAAGATCGCGCCCTGGAACGTGGCCTGGGCAAGCGAGGACATGGACGGCGACGGACATCCTGGTGCGACCTTCACGGTCAGCGGAACTTTCTGCTCGGGTGACGTCTACGTCGCCAGCCAGTCGCACTACACGGTCGAGCGGGCGCAGTTCGACGGGCGCGGTCTTTCCGGCGAGCTCAGGGTCGAGCAGAAGCAGCAGATTCTCGGCGCGAGCGGTCTGTGCCTGCGGGCCATGGCGGGTGACAGCAGCGAGTCCCAGCGCGGGACCTTTGCCTATCGGCCGGTGCCTCTCGGCACCACCTGCCAGTCGCTGGCGGGTAAGCCCTGGCCGGTCAAGGCGCAGAGCAAGCCCGACAAGCCCTAGAGCAGAGGCTGCTTTCCGGCTGGCCGATGGGTCAACCGCGCTCGCTTTCCACTTCGATCACTTCCACCGGACCCGGGCTCTCGGGCAGGGATTGCAAGAGCACCAGCGCGCCCAGGCCCGCCAGGTTGCTGATGATCAGCGCCACCGGCCCGATCATGTTGCCGGGAACCTTCAGCGCCAGACACGCCGGTGCCGTGATGGCCAGGGACGCGATAAAGGCGATGTTGCCGGCCAGGATGGTCGAAGTCCGACGGGTCAACGCGGCCAATCCTTCCCGGTGCGCGCGCAAGCCCGAGGCAAATGGATACCCGAGCAAGAGCAGTGCGGACATCGTGACCAGCGGGAGATCAGCCGGGGGCAGCCGCTGCAAGGAAACGTAGTACCAGTGGGAAAGCGCGGGCAGCAGGAAGAGCAGCGGTACGAACGAGACAATCGCGCTTGCGCGCAGGGCGAAACGGAGTGTCAGCTTGTCCGTGCGGGATTGCGGCGGGAAGTAGAGTACGACGTTCTGCATGCGTGTCGCCGCGTAGGCCATCGGGTTGGCCAGGCCGATGGCCAGATAGTAGGCAGGCAGCATGCGCTCGGGCTGGCCGGACCTGGCGATGACGGCGCCCAACAACAACCCAGACAGGGTCATGAGAAACCCGCCCAGCGAGAGCGGCACGTTGAACCAGATGATGGCGCGCCGTCTTGGGATGTTGTCGTCAGCCTGGGGAAACGCCGAGGCGAACGGACGACTGTAGTAATAGGCGACTGCCACCTCGACGCCGACGGGAATTGCCTGGCAGACGACCGCCCAGCGCGGCCCGACCATGCCCGCCGAAACGAAGAGCGGCGAGAGGACCAGGGTGAGGGCGATGCGGGCGAAGGTGGCGGTGCTGGCGCGCCCGGAGGCGCCGTTGTTGAAGAGCAGAACCTCGTATGGGTTGCGGGCGAAGAACAGAAAATTCAGCAGGATGGTCAGCGGGAAGGCCTGGCGGGCAGGGCCCTCGATGGAAGGCGGCAGGCCGAGCAGGGCACCGAACACAGCATGACCGACAGGCGGAATGCAGATCGCGGTCTGCACCAGCGCCGCAACGGCCGCCATGAGATGGTTGACCGCGGAGAAACGGGCGAATCCCAGGCGGGACTTGCCAAACACCATGCCCGAGGTGACCAGGCCCGCACCGACGGCTCCCACCAGGAACATCACGATGTTCGACTGAGCCACGCCCGCCAGGTTCAGCGTGCCGCCCGGGCCGTGCGAGGCCACCGTAGCGACCAGCGGGTAGGTGAGGCTTTGCGAGGCGGCCTGCAGCGCCAGAGGGATGAAGAAGACCGTCAGTTGTCGGTACGAGGGCGCAGCCGAGTCGTTCATCGGAACGACGAAAGATACACCGTCGTTGCCATCGCGCCCGTGGCGGCGAGTAGGCGGCCGAAGGGCGAAGCAAACCCTCTCACGGTTCCCAGGTCAGCGATCCCGCGCGGCGAAGTCGCTGAGAGGGCCAAGGCCGTTGGTCAGCATGCCCGAATGCGCACACGCGATGGCCTTGACCTCGCCTCCCCAGGGTTCGATCTGTTGCGCCAGTTGGCGCAGCGACGCCCGGTTTTGCGCCGGGTTCGCCGTAAAGAGCCAGCGTCCCGCTGCCAGCTTGCCGTCCTTGGTGGCATCCGCACTGTCGCCCAGGAAGAGCACGCCACGCATGAGAAAGGCCGCGCTGCCTTTCGTATGTCCAGGCACGGCGAAGACACGCACCACGAGACTGCCGAGGGTTAGGCTTTCCCCTCCGTGCAACGGACGCGCGACCTTGATGCCGCTTGGGCGTGGCGGGCCGAGGCGTTTCAAGAAACTGGGAATCTCGCGGCCCTCAATGAGCGGAATGTCGGGCTCCAGGGCCATCACCACGGCCTGCGGGAAAGACGGCACACCGGCAATGTGGTCGCGGTCGCCATGGGTGAGCAGAATGGCCTTGACCGCGTTGGGATCCAACCCGCGCCGGGCCAGCGCCGAAAGGATGGGCTTGGCCTGACGATCATTGCCCGCATCGACCAGGGCTACGTCGTGGTCATCGATATCGACTATGAAGGCCGAGACGATGCTGTCCTTGACCACTTCGACACCGTCCACGCGCTGCCCGTCGCGGATGGGGGCGGCGCCCGAGAAGGTGATGAACAGCAAGGCGGCCAGCGCCACCACCAGTACGCCGACCAGCAATCCGACGATCTTTAGCATCTTGAAGGCAAGTCTCATGGCGACCTCACTGTGTTCGGCGCGGCCAAGGCAGCAGAGCCGGCAAGGAGCGCATAGTTTGCGCCCAGGCCGGATGTCTAAGCAACAGGCGCCGATCCATCCACGGCACGCTCACAAATGCAAACAGCAGGCTGATGGACAGCGGCCCCACGACGGACCATGCCCACGCCGGCTCGGCCGCCAAACCGAATAGATACAGACCCCACCAGAACAAGACCTCGCCCAGATAGTTGGGGTGACGGCAGTACGCCCACAGACCCTTGTCCAGCACGGCCGCGGGATCGCGCCGGGTGCGCAAGAAGGCGCGCAACTGCCAATCGGCCGTGGCCTCGATCGCGATGGCGGCCGCGGTCACGACCAGCGCTGCAACGTCGAGCACCATGATGGGGCTCTGCCGCGCCAGAGCGGGATACAGCGGCAGAAGGCCGAGAAAGACCCAGATGGTCGGCATGAGGTGAATCGAGACCAAGCTGGCGGGCCAGTACAGGCGGCCGGTCCGGCGCCGGATCTCCTGGTAGCGAAAGTCCTCGTCGCCGATCCCGCGCCAGCGCGCCACCCAGTTGCCGGTGAGGCGCACGCCCCACAGGGCAAGCAGAAGCAGTATCAGCACCTGTCGCAGACCCAACCTGCCGACGGACACCCAGTAGAGCGCGATGGGCAGCGGGGCCACGCTCCAGTAGGGATCGTACAGGCTGGAGTTGTCGTACCCGACGCTGAAGCCGAACACGATCGCGGTGGCCAGCAAGTCGGCTACGGCACCAACGACGATTGGGTGCCGATCCCGCAGCCCCCATCCTAGGGCCAACGCTGTCCCGAGCGCTACGGCGTAGGCCAGCGCCACGCGAGCAAGGTCGCGTCTGTGCTGATCAGGATTTGCGGCTGGCATCGCGGCCAGCATACAGCCGTCGCGTGGTGCGGCCCATGATTCGCACCGCCAGCCAGCGCGGCAGCAGGCGATTCATGAAGAAGGCCGAAAATCGGTAAAAGGCACCGGGAACTATGGACGGCTTGCGGCCAAGCGCATCCAGCGTGGCGCGCGCGACATGGTCGGGGTCCAGCAAGGGAACTCGACTCGGCCGAGGTTGCGAAGCCGCATAGCCAGGCGTACGTGTGGCGCCTGCGCGGCAGGCGATGACATCGATGCCTCGCTCGCCCAGTTCGTCCCACAGCCCTTCAGCCAACACCAGATTGAAGGCCTTGGACGCCGCGTACGAGGCCAGCCAGGGCCCGCCCTGCGAGCCGGCCATCGAAGTCATGAGCACGATCCCGCCGCTACCGCGTTCCGCCATGGCCCTGCCCAGGATGTGCGAGAGCACCAGCGGGCCACGGCAATTCACATCCAAGACGTGCAGTTGCTGGTCGAGCGAGTGGTCGACGAAAGGCCCGATCACGGAGTAGGCGGCGTTGTAGACCAGCAGGCCCACGGTCAGGCCAGCCACCGCGTGTTCGACCACCTCGCGCAGATCCGGCTGGCCCAGGTCCGCAGCCAGGGTGCGCACCTCGATGCCGTGCCGGGATCGCAGATCAGAGGCGAGCCGTTCCAGCGCATCCGGCCGGCGCGCAATGAGCAGCAAGTTGAGACCGCGCTCGGCCAGACGGCGCGCGAAGGCTTCGCCCAGCCCGACCGAGGCCCCGGCGATGAGAGCGTACGAACCGTAGCGCTCGCGAAATTCGTTCATGCGGAGCTGCCTGACGATGGGGCGACCTCTTCGGTGAACGGGTGTTCCTTGCGCAGCCGCCACACCACGACGAAGGGCACCAGCAACCAGGCGGCATTCGCCATCACCACCACCGCCGGGTGCGGGCTGGCGTAGGCGCCGCGCAGCTCATCGAAAAGGATGATGAACACGTTGGTGAACATGATGGATGCCCAGATGATGCTGGGAATACGGATCCAGTCGCGGCCGCGGCCAAAGGCGTAGAGCGCGACAGCGTAGAACGGGCCGAACACCAGCACGTCCAGCCAGATGGTGGCGCGGTACCAGGCTGGCCGCGCCCACAGCAAGGGATCAAAGGTCTTCTCCCACCAGTGAATGACCGTCAGCAACGGCCGTGGTGGCCAGGCCGGCGGAGCGTAGGCAAACGGGCTGTCGATGACGATCTGTTCCAGGCTGATCACGTAGGTGACGAAGAGCAGATTGACCGCAAAGAAGCCCAGTAACGCCATGTCGAGAGGGCGTCGCTTGAGCGGGATGGGCTGACGTGTGAATGCCATCACCGCAATCTATCCCAAGCAGCCACGCGAAGCAGATAGCAAAAGGGCCGCGAGGCGTGAACCGCGCGGCCCTTCTTGCTAACGGCAGGAGCCCGCTACTGGACTACGCAGGTGAAGGTGTCTTGCAAACCTTTGGCGTCACTGCCGTTCCAGATCTCGAAGCCAGCGAACACATCCGTCAGGTACCAACTGCTGGAGAAGGCCTCGCTGGTTCCGCCAGCACTCATATCGGCACTGGCGTTCGTCACCGCATCGTCAATGAAGTTCTTGAGATCGAAAGTCAAGCTGCTCACTACGGATGATCTAGCGCGCTCGGGTACCACAGCGTGATGCCTTCCTGGATGATGGCGAGGCGGCTGCGCTCGGCGTGACTACGAACCTCGTTCACGTCGAGCGCGCGGTCCCAGCGGTAGGAGTAATTCATGATGACGAAGTCGCCGCCCGGACGGAGTACCCGTGCCACTTCGGCAAGATGTGTGAATAGGAGGTGGCGGAATTCGGTAGGCCGCTTCACCGGGTTATAGTGTCCCGGTCCATCAATGCTTAACCGAGCCTGTGTCCCACACGCCTGAACGATGCCCTATACCCAGGGCAGCAGACCTGAGGAGCCGGTTGGGGCCGATGGCCCGAACCGAACGGTGGCTCACTCGACGAAGTACACGTCGTCGACCCAGATTTCGGTCATAAGGGGAGGACCTGCGCCCGGGCCGATGTTCCTCTGGGCCTGCCAGTTGATGCCGTAGACCTGGGTGGGGATCCACTGCGCCTGTTGGTAGCCCCACGTCGTGTCGATGGCGATGCCGCCAGCGGGGGGAACACCGCCACTGCCAGCGTCCAGCAACACGGTGAACTCTTGCCAGCTGGTCGTGAAGTTCAAATACGCCGCGTAGCTATTGTAGCACATCGAAGTATTCCCGCCGCCGCCGTTGCATATCTCGCCACGCGGGTCGGTATCCGTATCAGGGAACTGGACCTTGACTTGCATCGAGCCTGTAGTCGGGTCCGGCGTGGTCGTCATCCCCCAGAACGTGATGGCCTTGTAGCGGCTGATGTCAAATGGGACGGTGACCATGGGGATGGATGGTCCGGCGTCGCCCGCCGACGTGTTGCTGGCGGTGGGGGCACCCGCATCGCCCACGGGCACCTGGGCGAACTCGAAGCCGACGCCACAGGTGTCGTAGAGGCCGTTGAGCACACAGGACTGACGGGCCGCGTGTGCGCTCGCCTTGCAATTCAACGTCGTCGTCGGCGTGGGGAGCGCGCTGAAGACGAACGAAAGTTGCGGCGGATTCGACGTGTCAGCTCCCGCGTCTGAGAAGTAGCTCGCACCGCTGTTGTACCAGTAGCCCTGCGACAGCGGCGGAGCGATGCCCGCGGCGAGCTCGATGGGCCCGTGGGTCGTTGTCTCCATGTCGTCGATCAGGACATAGGTGTCGTTCGGGTCTCCGTTCATGCAGCCCGCGTCGGTAAGCGAGGCTGTCGAGTCTGGTCGACCGCTGTCCTGGCCGGGATTGCTCGCACAAGCGGCCAGTCCAGAGAGGTAGGCCATGCCGACGACCGAACAACCTGAGCAAAAAATCTGCTTGCGCAACGCTGCACTCCTATTTTCTCTGCGAAAGCGAGCCTATCAAGAGTCCGGGCCGGGCGACAATCGTCGGTGTCTACCCATCCTCCCCGGCGGCCGGTGGCGCCGGGGAGGACGGCTTTGCGCTCAATTATCAATTACTGGATGCTGATGTTGTAATCCGTCGTGGTCCAGTTGCCGCTGTAAACTTCGAAACCGGTCTGAACACCGAGCAGGTAGGAGCTAGTCTTCAGCCCGGCGTATCCGTGGCTTGCCGCATCCTGGAAGTAGGGCAGCAAGTCAAAATCGGATACGCTGGTCGTCCCGGGCGACGTCACCCAATAGCTGACGACAGATTCCCCCGTTCCGTTGGTGCCGACGTACGGGATCCGCCCTGAGACAGCGGTACCGGGGGTGGCGACGCTGCCGAGCGGGTTCTTGCCGGTATTGCCGATCCAGACCATCAGCTCAATCCCGGGGACCGGGGGCTTTGCGGACGAGTTGCTGAACCAGACGTCATAGACCGCGTCTCCGGTGGAGCCCATCATGAACGACCAGGTGCTCTTCACCGACGTGAGTTGACTAATCTGCTTGCCGCCCTGGTAGGGTCCATAGAACTGGATCCCGTCGTGACCCGGACCCCAGCCGCTGATGATGGCGGGGAAGGATCCGGGGCCATTGTTCTGGGCCTGGAAACTTCCGCCGGTCGTGTACGTGAACCCAACGCCGTCGGAGGTGGCACTTACCTGCATCGTCATCGGGTTCCCATTCGTGGGGAATGGGGCGCTCTGCACGGCATAGCCGTTGATGCCATTTACGGCTTGAGGCATCTGGTTGTTCCAGGTCGGCCCGTATGCGCCGGTGGCTACGACCGGATTCGGAGCGGTCGTCAGCGGCACGACGCTCTTGATGCAGAAGTCGTAGGTATGCGAGATGCTGTCTGGGAAGAAGGCGATCTTCACATCGGTGAGGTTGGCCGGATCCACGGGGTGGGTTTGGAGCTTGTCATTGGCGAGCACTCCATCGGAAAAGAGCGCGTTATAGGTTATCGTGCCGGTGGTCGGCACGCCGGGGACCGTGATGCCCGGCGCGTCCTTGGTCTGCGAATCCAGGTCCGTCGACGTCGGATACTCGAGGTTGAGAATCATGCCACCACTGCCCTTGCCGCTGGCTCCGGACTCCAAGGTAATTGCGAAGCCGACGATTTTGCTCGCGTTCCACGTGCCGGGCGTCGCGGTGCTGCCGGGCGGTCCAGAGTTGACCTTGAAGCCGATGCCGGCATAACTGCCGGTCCCTGTGCCCATCGTCCCGCTCAGGCACATTGCGCTTGACGACGCGTTCCACGGAATGGCGTCGTTGCCCTTGCCGTCGGTGCCTTTGCAGCTGGTGCTCGAATCGGAGCCGTCGGTATAGCAATACCAAGCTCCCTGGATACCCCACGTGTTGTTGCAGACGTAACCCGACGAATCCTCGTTGATCACGCTCGTGTTGGTATTCGCGCACCCGCCGCCGCCGGCGGCGCCGCCGGTGCCGGTCGATCCGCCGGTGCTGGACCCGCCGCTGCCACCGGACCTGGAGCCACCCGACCCGCCGGCGCTGCTGCCGCCCGCGCCGCCGCTGCTGCCTCCTGACTTAGAGCCGCCGCTGTTGCTGCCACCAGAGCTGCCGCTAGTGGTGCCGCCCGAGGAGCTGGTGGTGCCGCCCGAGGAGCTGGTGGTGCCGCCCGAGGAACTGGTGGTGGCCCCCGAGGAACTGGTTGTGCCCCCCGAGGTCCTACTGGACGAGCTGGTGTTCCCGCCCGAGGGGTTGGAGGTGCTGCTGGAGGAGCTGGTATTTCCGCCCGAGGGGTTGGAGGTGCTGCTGGAGGAGCTGCTGTTTCCGCCCGAGGGGTTGAAGGTGCTGCTAGAGGAGCTGGTGTTTCCGCCAGAGGGGTTGGAGGTGCTGCCGGGGGAGCTGCTGTTTCCACCGGACTGGCCAGTGGTTCCACCGCTGCCGCCACCCTTGGCGGGCGCGCATCCAACCACGAGCCCTACTGCCAAGGCTGGCATGAGGAGCGCGCGAAGAAAATCGTTGCCATGTGTTGCACGAGAAGTCATTCGAGGACCTCCTTTAGACAGATCGAGAACATTCTTGGCCATGGGATCGGGAAACCCCAGCCGCAAGACACCAGCGAATTACTACCCTATCTGGTGACAGGTTACTCAAAAAAGCAGCGCCGCCGCTGCGCGGCATCCTGTCCTCCAGCGGTCAGGGTCGCTCTTCGGTCGAGATTTTGGCATTTGTGAGGGCATAGCGCCCCCGGTCACGCGAATTGAGCCCGTGTTGCGCATTCCGGCGGAAATGCTGTCGCAAGGGGATCGGTCCGCAAGGTCGCCCGGCTTCGTCCAATTCGCGATAAGCGTCAGAACCCAACCTTTGTCAGCGCGCCGGTCATTCCGCCTACCACTGGCGTCACGCTCACGGGTTGGCCCTCGAAATAGAACAACAACCCAGTGGTCACGGCGGCGGCGGCCAGTCCCGCTAGCACTTCGGCCGCTATCATGCGCGAATTGATCGAGTTCGCGTCGCTTGTGCTGTAGCAATATCGGTCTGGGCCGCAGGGATATGATTTTGAGCTGTCGATCTTGGAATACATGGACAGGTCAGCGACGAGGGCTCCCGCAGCCAGCAACACCGTCGAGCCGGCCGCTACCCATGTCCATTTCCTGCCCAGCCACCAGCCCTGGTTCGCGCTGCTAGGCTGTGATGCAGCTTGCCCGTCGGGGTCTGGGGCAGATCTAGGCACCGGGGCAGGGGCTGCTGGGACAAGCGGTATCTGAGCGGGACTGGGCGAGGGACCCCGCTCACCGGCACGTTGAAGTTCGGGGGGCTTGGGGATTGCCGGCGCGGGGACTACTGCGACAGGTGGTTCCTTTTCCGGAGCAGCCTCTTGGGCTGCATCGCAATCTTTCGTGAGTACCCACAGCGTAGACTGCGGGCTGAGTCGCGTCAAACGGTCGTGAATATGCTACCCTTTCGATCCGCGCCGTCGGTTTTGTGGATTGGCATGCCGGCATCCGTTTTCGCTCCGTCGGTTGCGGCCGAGGGCACGAAACCGCACAATGGCCTGGCTTGCAGGCACCTGTAGCCCAGCGTGCAGGCGTTCCGTGACCCGCATGTTCGCTCCCAAGCCAGGCCGGCCAGCCAACGAGAAAACAGAAGGGCAGCTCCCGCTTTGGTTGGCCACACTGGCCGTAGCGTTCGCAGTGGTCCTGCTGTACCTGCCGGCGCTGCGCAACGGCTTCGTCGGCTGGGACGACGACATCTACGTCTACAACAATCCGCAGATTAGGAGTCTCGCCCCTTCCTCACTGTTGCGGGCGTTCACTCATGTCCATGCGGCCAGCGGCAACTGGCACCCGCTGACCATGGTTTCACATGCCGTGGACTACGCGATCTGGGGTCTGCGCCCGCTCGGGCATCATCTGACCAGCATTCTGCTGCACGGGTTGAATGTGGCTCTGGTCGTGCTGGTGGCAATGCGACTGCTGCAGGCCCGCGCGGCAGACCGTGCGCTATCGCGGACAGCCGTGCTCGCAGCGGGGGCTGCGGCCGGCCTGCTCTTCGGCTTGCATCCGCTCCGTGTCGAGTCAGTGGCTTGGGTATCGGAGCGCAAAGACCTGCTGTCGGCGCTCTTCTATCTCCTCGGCGTACTCAGTTACCTGCGCTACGCGCGACGCGCGGCGGTTGCAACCTGGCCGTGGACCGATCAGTGCTATCTCGCGACGCTCTTGTGCTTCGTCTTGTCGCTGCTGAGCAAACCCATGGCGCTGAGCTTTCCCTTGGTTCTGCTGATCATCGACTGGTATCCGCTGCGCCGGCTGGAGAACGCCGGTGTGCGCCGCCTTCTGCTGGAGAAAATCCCCTTCTTCCTGCTGGATCTGGGCCTGGCGACGGTGACCGTGCTGGCGCAGAGGGCAAGTGGCGCCTTCCGACCGCTGGCCGAGGTGACCCTGGGTACCAGGGTTCTGGTGGCGACCAAGGCGGCGGCGATGTACCTCGCCAAGACGGTGCTGCCCAGGGGCCTGCTGCCTTTCTATTCGTATCCCATGCATGTGTCGCTGCTGTCGTGGGACTTCGGCGTCCCCGTCGTGGTGATGGCAGCGGCGGTGGTGGCATGCCTGGCAACGGTGAAGCGGCAGCCGGTGTTTGCCGCCGTGTTGGCGTCGTACCTGGTCGTGCTCTTGCCGGTCCTGGGCATCGTTCAGATCGGGCCCCAGTCTATGGCCGACCGCTACACCTACCTGCCCAGCGTATCGCTGGTCGCTTTTGTCGCAGCCGGCTTCGGTCTTCTCTGGGACGGGCTGCCCGTCGCGTCCGCTTGGTGGAAGAAGGCGACGGTGCTGACGGCAGGTCTGCTCTTGCTCGGTCTCTTGTCTTGGCAGTCGGTGCGACAGATCGGCGTGTGGAAGAACAGCGAAACCCTGTGGAGTCACGTTCTTGCACACGAGCCATGGAACACGGAGGCCTACAACAATCGCGCGTCCTACTACTACGATCGGGGTGAATACGAGAAAGCACTGGCGGACTACGACTCGGCCCTGCGCGTACAGCCTTCCTTGGGCCCTGCTCATGCCAGCAAGCGCAGGTCTGCCTATTTCAATGACCGCGCCGTCACCTACGTGCGCCTGGGCCGATACGCGGAGGCCCTGGCCGATGAAAGCCAGGCGATAAGTCTGCGGCCGATGGAAGCGAGTAACTACTTCAACCGGGGAAACATCTATTTTCTGGCCGGCCGCTACCCCGAAGCACGGGACGACTTCGATCGCGCCATCGCGGCGTCGCCAGTGGGCAATCCGGCCTTCTTTGAAAAACGCGGCCTGGTCTACCACCGTCTCGGGATGGAGGACGAGGCGCGGGACGACCTGAAGCGCGCGCAACTTCTACGATCCACACCGCAGAAGCCTTGATCCGGTTCCGGGGCCGGGACCGGCAGCAGGATCCGAATCCGAACCGGCTCCGGCCTCCGGTACTACCGCGGCTCGGGGCCGCCCGGTTCGCGCAGATGATCGAGCACGCTTTCTTCCAGCAGATCCTCCATGGTCTGGCCGCCGTAGCGGGCCGCAATGCGATCATCGTACTCATCGGCCACGAAGGCGAAGTCACGGATGGTTTCCAGAAACTCCTCGCGCGAGGCCAGCTCGCGGTCGACCAAGGTGTAGCAAAGGATCACCGCGTCTCCGGCAGGCACGTAAGCAAACGATCCGAAGCGCAGGACCGCGTTCAGCTCCAGGAGTTCGAGGGCCAGTGGCGCCTCCATGGTCACGCCTTTGACCAACTGGGCGGCCAGGCGAATCACGGCGTGGTCCTTCCACGGGTGCACGCGAATCATCACGCGCGATGACCCCTGCTTGATGACGAAGAAACCATCCTCGACCTTGCGATAGGCAGAGTTGTCGCCCAGCATCTTTTCGATCCTCTGGCTGGACGCCAGCACCGCCGCCTTGGCACGCGCCTTACGTTCGGGCATACATGATCGGTAGCACGAAGCCCGCCCGTTGCGAAGCCCCCTGCGCCGGTGCGTCGCTCAGCCCTGGCCCTGCTCGCGTCGGTCGTCGCGCGAGATGCCGAGTGCCCGCATCTTCTTGTGCAGGTTGGTGCGCTCGATGTCGAGAACCTGGGCGGTGCGCGAGATGTTCCAGCCGTTCTCATCCAGCTTGGATAGGATGTACTGCCGCTCGACCAGATCGCGAAGCTCGCGCAAGGGCAGGCTGCGTGTTTCGGGCGGAAGAGCCAGGGCGGCCACCGCGCGCTCGGGCCGGTTCTTGCGCGAAACCTCGGTCACAATCTCCTCGGGCAGATCGCCCACACCGATGGGGTCCTCGGACAGGATGACCAGACGCTCGATCACGTTGCGCAACTCGCGCACGTTGCCGGGCCACTCGAAGCCAGAAAGCACGGCCAGCGCCTCGGGCGCGATCGACTTTTCCTTGAGGCCATTTTCCCGCGCGCACTGCTGCACGAATGCCTGACAGAGCAGCGGAATATCCTCGCTGCGTTCGCGCAGCGGAGGAGCCCGCAGGGGCACCACGGCCAGCCGAAAATAGAGATCCTCGCGAAAGCGTCCCGCTGCCACCGCCGCGGTCAAGTCCTGGTTCGTGGCCGCCAGCACGCGAACGTCGACCTTGAGGGTCTGCTCGCCGCCCACCCGCGACAGCTCTCCTGACTGCAGCACGCGCAGCACCTTGGCTTGCGCGGGCAGGGCCATGTCGCCGATCTCGTCGAGAAAAATCGTGCCTCCGTCGGCAATTTCGAACAGTCCCTTCTTGCGGGCCGCCGCGCCGGTGAAGGCGCCGCGTTCGTGCCCGAACAGCTCGGATTCGATCAGGTCGGGCGGAATGGCCGCGCAGTTCACCTTGACGAAGGGCCGGTCGGCGAGCGCGCTCTCGCGATGGATGGCGCGCGCGATCAGCTCTTTGCCCGTGCCCGATTCCCCGGTGATGAGCACGCGCGTGCGGGTGGGAGCCACTTTGTCGATCTGCGAGAACAGTGCGGTCATGGCCGGGCTTCGGCCCACCATCTCCCAGCGGCCCTCGGTGAGCGCGCGCAGCCCGGCCACCTCGCCCGCCATGGCTCGGCGCTCGAGCGCGTTGCGCAGGGTGACCATCAGGCGCTCGCGGTCGATTGGCTTCTCGAGAAAATCGTAGGCGCCCGCCTTGGTCGCGCGCACGGCATCGGCCAGGGTTCCATGGCCCGAAATCATGATGACGCCAGGGTCGGGCAGCGAAGCCGTGCGAGCGACCAAGGCGGCCTTGGCCTTCTTCAGCGACTCCAGCAGGTCCAGGCCGGAGATGCCCGGCAGTTGCACGTCGAGGAGGATCAGGTCCGGGACGACGTCAGGCAGGCGGGCCAGCGCCTCCTCGCCGCTGGCAGCCTCTTCCACGGTGTAGCCCTCGCCCTCGAGCACCATGCGCACGGTCCGGCGGATGTTCTTCTCGTCGTCGACGATCAGGATGGTCGCGGTCATGGGCTTGTCCGGCCCATGAATCTACCGCGCGAGCGAACGCGCTTGAAGCGTCGTCTGCTGGACGGGCAAGAGAACCGAGTAGTCCACGATGCGGATGGGCACGCCGCCTTCACGTGCCACGCGCGCCGTTTCCTGCTCGATCCAGTCGAGGATGCGCGGCAAGGCATGCACGGCAGCCAGGTTCTTGTCGTGCAGGAGCAAGATCACAGGCGCAGAGGCGTGGGCCAGTCGGTTGGTGACGTAGGCGAAGATCGCGCTCTCGCCGTCGCCGCGCCATTCCTGCGGGTCCGCGTTCCAGCCCACCTGGATCAAATCGCGCTCGGCCAGCGCCCGATCCAGCGAACGGCAACGGGCCCCGTAGGGCGCGCGAAAGAGCAGCGGCCGCACGCCGGTGGCGTAGGTGATGAGCTCGGCGGCGTGGTCGACTTCCTCGGCCAGCGCGCCGGGGTTCTGGCAGAGATCCTTGTGGTTCATGGTGTGGTTGCCCACGTGGTGCCCGTGCACCGCCAGCTTGCGCAGCAGATCGCGCCGCGCCAGATCCTCGGGCCGGTTGCGCACGATGTGCTGGCCCATGACGAAGAACACCGCTTTCAAGTTGCGGCGGTCCAGCTCGTCCAGAATGAGCGGCGTGCCCTGCAAGTCAGGGCCGTCGTCGAAGGTCAGCAGCACCAGGCGCTCTGCCGGGCCGTGGGCCGCGGCCGGCCCTTCGCCCGGGAGAGGAATCAAGTAGTGTGGGAATGTCGTCGGGGACGCGGCCGCATGCACTGGCGCGCTCGCCCCCGGCTCACTCCCCAAGCCTTGGCGCGAGTCGGTAGGCTGGCCGTCACCTTCGCCGCTGGCCGCGGAACTGGCCAAGAAACGTCGTGGTGCCTGTTGCTCGGGCAGTACGCTCCCACCGCTGGCCGACAGGCACAACGGCGCCATCATCGCGAGAGAAGCAAGGATTTCGCGCAGCACGATCCCTAACGATCATATCAAACGGCGGATCGCCCCGCTCCTTTAGCGTATACGGATGCGTCAGCGAGGCTGCACGTCGATTTTGCTGACGCCTCGTAGAGCCGATTCTAGAATGGAATTTCGTCGTCCCCCGCGGGCGGAGGTCCGCCCCCGTCGTTGGGCTCGCTGGGCGGCTGCTGCGTCTCTTCACCCCAGCCCGGACGGCCGCCGCCGGCGCGTCGTCCGCCACCGCCGCCACCGCCATTCTCGGCACCCGCGCCACCGCCCAGGAAGACCACGCGGTCGGCTACCACCTCGGTGCTGTAACGCTTTTTGCCGTCCTTGTCGTCCCAGGAACGAGTTTGCAGCCGGCCCTCGACGTAGACCATGCGGCCCTTGGACAGGAATTTCGAGCAGTTCTCGGCTTGCTCGCCCCACACGTTGACCCGGTGCCACTCGGTCTTTTCCTGTTTCTGGCCGCTCTTGTCCTTCCACACCTCGTTGGTCGCGACGCTCAGATTGCACACCGCCCGGTTGCTCGGCGTGTACTTGAGCTCGGGATCGGCCCCGAGATTTCCAACCAGTATGACTTTGTTGACGCTACCCATGGGGTTCTTGCCTCCTTGCCTTTGGCAGCCCTGAGTTCCTTCTTTCACTTTCCAAGCGGGGGGTCAATCACCGCTAGCAGGGTATCGGCAAAGAGGTCTTCCAGTTTCGTGTCTCGGCCACGATATAGTGGTTTCCTTCATGGCGATCTCGACGCTGGGCGTTCTTGTTTTCCTGGCCGCTGCCGCGCCAGGGCCGCCCGCGCGTGGTCCGGTGGCCGCCCTGGCGCGCGGTTTTCTGGCCCTGCGCGCAGGCGACTACCACGAATCAGCGCGCGCGCTTGACGGTCTGCCGCACAGGCTGTCGCGCAACCGGGACTATGCCCTCTATCTACTCGGCGAAAGCCTTTTCTACGACGGTTCCTACGCCAAGGCGCGTGCCGCATTTTCCGAGCTGGCCAAATTGAGGTCTTCGCGTTTCGCCGGCATCGCGCCCTGGCGCGCGGCGGACTGCCAGTGGATGCAGGGCCAGCGCAGCGAAGCCGCAGCGGCGTACCGGAGCCTGCTGTCAACAAGAGTGGCGGGAACCGATCCGGCAGTGGCGCGTTTTCGTCTGGCGGAATTCTCTGCCGAGGCAGCGGCCTCGAAGACAGGGACCGCTGCGCAGGACGCGCGCCGCCTCTACCTGCAGGTACACCTGGACTTTCCGTCGCACCCGTTGGCCGCCGAGTCGGCCAAGCGAGCCGTGGCTCTCGGCACGCCGGCCGTGGCCACGGTGACGGATCTTTCGCCGCAAGAGCGGCTGCGACGTGCGGAAAAGCTGGCCGATGGCCGCGAGTACCAGGCGGCGCTCGACGAGCTCGCGTTGTTGCCTGCGGCCTTGCCTGTGGATCTGGCGGCCGAGCGCGACTTCGCCATCGGCATGAGCAAGTACAAGATGAGGCGCGACTATGCCGGGGCAGCGGCTTTGCTGCAGAAGGTGGCTCCCCAGCTAGCCGGGGAGAAAGCGGCCTTCGCGGCGTTTCATGGTGCGCGCGCGCTTTCCCGCATCGAACGCAACGACGAGGCCATCGCCGGCTACCGCCAGGTGGTCGAGCGCTACCCCGGCTCGAAATGGGCAGCCGAGGCCCAGTTCCGTTCCGGGTGGCTGGAGGTCAATCGCGGTCGTTTCCGCGAGGCCCTGCCCGGTTTGCAGGCCACCCTGGTGCGCTATCCGCACAGCTCGTTTGCCGACGACGCCGCATGGTATGTCGCGCTGGCACACCATCTGCTGGGCGAGTCCACCGAAGCCTTGCGCGCCCTCGACCAGTATGAGCGCCTTTCCCGCAAAGACAGTGATGCGGTCTTGCGCGTGCGCTACTGGAGGGCGCGATTTTTGGCGCAGGCCGGGCTTGTCGACGAATCGCGCCGCCAACTGCGTGAGTGCGTGCAGCGCTCGCGGTTCGGCTACTACGGCCTGCTGGCAGCGGCGCGGCTGCGCGAAGCGGGCGAGAAAGTCACGATCGAATGGCCACCTTCGTCGTCTCCGGCGCCGGAGGCCCACGGCAAGCCCGCTCGCGATCCGGCGCTGGAGCGCGCGCGCGAGTTGCTCGCCGCCGGGCTGGACGTGGAGGCAGGCGAGGAGCTGGGACGGGCCGAGGCGAGCGTGCTGCAACACATGGGCAAGGCGAATGGGACGACCTTGCTGCTGGAAGAATACCCACGCATGCGCGCCTTTCACCGGGCGCTCCGGCTGGCCGAGACCCACGGCGCCTCGGCCCTGGCCTCGGCACCGACCGGGCCTGCGCGCATCTTCTGGCAAGCCGCCTATCCGCGTGGCTTCCGCGACATGGTGGAACCGCTGGCGGCAGCCGCCAGCGCGCCCGACCTGTTCGTCTACGCGATCATGCGCAAGGAATCGTCGTTTCTGCCCCACGCGCTCTCGCCCTCGGATGCGCGCGGATTGCTCCAGCTCATCCCGGCCACCGGCCAGGAGATCGCCAAGCACCTGGGCGTGCCCTTGTTTACCGAAGAGCTGTTTGATCCCGAGGTCAATGTTCGCTTCGGCGCCGCCTACCTGGGCGCGCTGCTCAAGAGGTTCGGCGGGCAGATCGCGCTGGCTGCGGGCGCGTACAACGCCGGCTCACACGCCATGATGCGCTGGTGTGACCAATGGGGCAGCCGGCCGCTCGACGAATTTGTGGAACTGGTCACCTACGATCAGGCGCGCGAGTACATCAAGCGCGTGCTGGCCGTGTACGCGCACTATCGGTTGCTCTACGGCGAGCCCTTCGAGCTGTCGCTGGCGGTGAATCCGCACTACTCAAAAGACGGCATCAACGACTGACTTCAGCCAGAGAGGGCTGTCGAGGACTTCTTCGACGTCAGGGCTCGAAGACAGCCCTTGGCAGGCCCGATTGCCTTACGATGGACAAGAGCGTGCCGATCTTGATTTCGGCGTGATCGGGCACCGGTATCGTCACTGTTGTTTCGCCCTCGCGCTTCTGCATGACGATGTGGCTGCCGCGCTGGCGGACATTGACGAATCCATGCTGCTCCAAAACGGCGCAGAGCTGTCGTCCCGAGAAGATCTTCAGTCTACCCAACAGCCACCTCAAGCCGGGTCACGAATACCTCGCTGTGCATGCGGCTCTGGATCTCCGAAGCGTCGGCCGTTTCAAAGAACAGCTCCAGGGCTTCGATCAAATTCACGCGTGCTTCATCGATCGTCGTGCCTTGGCTGGCAACGTCCACTTCCGGGCACAGGGATACATAGCCGTCGCCCTCCCGTTCGATGATCGCCGTCAACTGCCTGGTTTGCATGGTGAAGAAGCGTACCACGCAACCGCACCAGCAACGACGTTTCCCTCATCGATTCACCTCGTCGCGCCGACGGTGCCCTTTGCTTCCCATGGCCGCCGTCGCCGCGTATCATGCCGCGGAAGCTAAACCTCGGCTGGTACTCGGAGACGTTCATGACGTTCAAACGCAAGGCGCTTTCGGTATTGAGTAGGACCGAGCTCTTGGAGGTGGGGCGGGCGTTGGAGTTGGATGTGACGACCAACATGCGGCTCGATGACTTCTATCCGAGGTAGATCTGTTCGTTGTGCCACTGTAGGAACTCAGGCGCGGGCCGGTTCTTTTCAAGATCAGGCAGCACCTTGACCGGTTTGCCACCCAGCGCGTAGTAATCCCTGCCGTTCTCGAACTCCTCGCGGATGCGCTTGCTGACGAGCACGTGATGGTCCGGCGTGATCGTGAAATAGCCCTGGTCGAAGAGGATGTGTAGGTCGGATCGCAGAAGCAGCCCGTTCTGAATACGGTGAGGACCTTGCTCCGCATAGGGCTTGATGTGTGCGGCCTCGAGCACGGGGAGAGTCCTCTCACCGGTGAGGGCGCATCGACGCTGGTAGGTTTCAGTCACAAGAACACGGAAAGAACCCTGGCCAAGCCGAGGGCGAACCATCAATGGATTACCGTATCGATTCTGGTCGCCGTACCCACTCTGATCGTCCAAGGCAGAATCCCGTGCCAACACGCTCGGCCCTGCCAGGCGGAGGCGCAGCATCTCAATGAGCTGCCTACACTCGTCGGTCTCGGATTCGTAGGATTTGCCGGTCACGATGTTCTTCTTGAAGCTTTCCGGCACGGGTATCCAATCGTGTTGCTCCAAGAAGAATGGCTGCGCGAGGACTATGCAGCCAATGACTGGATCGTGGCCGGCGTCGTCCCGGCGATACTTTCGGATACGCGCCTGGAACTCGGCCAGATCCCTGACACCGTTGTTCAGCCCGAAGGCTTTCCAGGCCAGCGAAACCGGCAGAAACGAGTGGCGAACGAAATAGCCTCCCCCGGCGATGAAGTTATCGGGGTGATGGAGCTTGAAAAGAAACAAGCCCTCTTCAGGTAGAACCTTGAAAGTGCTGGTACCGCCGGGTTGCCAGAAGTTGACTTCCTCGGGGGCCTGGGCCTTCTGCTGTTCAAACCAGCTGCGGTCGGTGACGCCGATCCAGATCTTCATGCTACGTTTTCCCGAGTGATAGTCAGCAGGTGAATCTTTGGGCGAAGAACCCGATCATGCGCTCGCCCAGACCACAATACGTAGTGTACTCCAGCGCGCCCTAGAGAAGAAAAGGGTTGCTTCGGAGCACCAGTGGCGGGATGAGCTTGCCGCGCGCCAGAAGCCGAAGGAACCCTTTCCTTCCGGCCTCTGTGGCCTCTGTGCGCTCTGTGGTGAAACTCCGGATCGCGCGTGGTAAATGTGCCGCCCATGAAAGCTTCGATTCTGGTTCTGGCCGGCGACGGCATCGGTCCCGAGGTCACCGCCCAGGGCACCCGCGTGTTGCGCGCCGTCGGCACCAAGTTCGGCCACAACTTCGCCCTGCGCGACGGCCTCTTGGGTGGCATCGCCATCGATCGCACGGGCACCGCCCTGCCGCCCGAGACGCTGGCCATGGCATGGGCCAGCGACGCCATTCTGCTGGGCGCGGTGGGCGGTCCCAAGTGGGACGATCCCACGGCCGACGTGCGGCCGGAACAGGGCTTGCTGGCGATACGGCGCGAACTGGGCCTGTACGCCAACCTGCGGCCGGTCACCATCCATCCCAAGTTGGTGGGCGCGTCGACATTGCGACCGGAAGTACTCGAGGGCGTGGATCTGCTCGTCGTGCGCGAGCTGATCGGCGGCATCTACTTTGGCGAGAAGAAGCGCGAGCCCGACCGCGCCAGCGATCTGTGCGTGTATACCAGCGACGAGGTTCGCCGTGTGGTCCGGCGCGCCTGCGAACTGGCGCGCGGCCGGCGCAAGAAACTCACTTCGGTGGACAAGGCCAACGTGCTGGAAAGCTCGCGCCTGTGGCGCCGGATCACCGACGAGTTGGTGCGCAAGGAATACCCCGACTTGCAGCTCGAACATGTGCTGGTCGATGCCTGCGCCATGTACCTGGCGCGGCGGCCGGCCAGCTTCGACGTGATCGTGACCGAGAACATGTTCGGCGACATTCTCACCGACGAGGCCTCGGTGCTGGCCGGATCCATGGGCCTGCTGCCGTCGGCGTCGCTGGGCGACGGCCCGCGCGGCCTGTACGAGCCCATCCACGGCAGCGCGCCCGACATCGCGGGCCGCGGGATCGCCAATCCCTATGCCACCATCCTCAGTGTGGCCATGCTGCTGCGCTACTCGCTGGGGCTGGAGAGAGAAGCCGTGGCAGTCGAGAGCGCGGTGTCGCGCGCCATCGATCGCGGCGTGCTCACCGCCGACGTGGCGCCGCCCGGAGCGCCTGCGGTCACAACCGAGCAGGCCGGCCGGGCCGTGGTCGAAGCCTTGTAATCCGATCGACGAACGGCAAAAAAAGCGGGACCCCGAAGGATCCCGCCTTGCAAGACAGTTTGGTCAGGCATTGCCCGACCGGTGCGTTCCTAGTCGGTGTAAAAGAAGAGGAATCCGACCGCTTGAGTGGTGGCCGTGTTGTCGATGGCCAGATTGAAACTGTGGGTGGGTCCCGTCTTCGTGTAGTTCAAGAAATCTTCTTGCACGGCGACTCCCATGGAGAACCACCTGGTGAAGAAGTGCTCCACCCCCGCATAGATGGGCAGCCTGATAGTGATGGCCGTGTCGGGAGCAGGGGTGCCGGTAGCCACAGCGGCCTTGCCGAAACTCAGCCCAAGACCTCCGCCGACACCGAGTCGGGTTGAGGTGGTCTTCCACGGGCAGTACAGCGCGAGTGCAGCAGGAGCGATCTTCCATGCTGTGCTGGAGCCACTCGCACTGGCAAGAGTGAGTGCCAGTTGCGGCATGACAGACAGCATATCGCTGAGCCAGTACTTCATATTGATCTCGGTATCTTTCGTTGTGACGAGATCGGTCCCGGCGCCGACACCCACGCCGATACCCAACTGTCCCGACATGTTGTCAGAGCCCATCGGTGCTGCGGCTGGGGCCGGCATCATGGGCTGTGCGGCCGTGTCCATGGCTGGGGCCGGGGCCTGAGCCTGGGCCGAGCCCAGCAAGCCCAAAAACGCGATCGCGGCCAAACTTGCGACTAGTTTCCCTCGGAGCTTTTTCATCGAGTAATCCCTCCCGATTGTAGCCAACATCTGGCTGTTTCTTGGATGCACCGGCTTTTCTTCCGGCGTCGGGCGGAATGTTGGCCTGAAGTGGCCGGCTTGTCACTTTTTCTCTGCAAACTCTCCGCAAACACGCCGCGCACAGCCAATGCGGGACGGGTAGCTGGCCTCGTCCAAGATGAGGAGCAAGCGGCAGCGAGGGTTTCGCGCGTAGAATGCGCCGCAAATGCGCGGCGCCTGCCTGTGTCTGCTGCTGCTCCTGCCGGCTTCGGCCGCGGCCTCGGGCTATGCCGATCTGGGAATGCTGGAACGAGAAGCGGTGGACGATGCGCTCGCCATGCGTGGCCTGACCATCGAACCCGAGCCGCAGGGCAAAATCATCGGCGCGGTCCAGGTGGTGAACCTGGACGTGTTTCTGGCGCGCGAACGAGTCCCGCTGGTCTGGGCCAACATCTTTCACCGCACCACGCGCGAGCACCACGTCCGGCGCGAGTCGCTGCTGCAGGCCGGCGATCGCTACGACCAGGATCTGGCTGAGGAGACCACGCGCAACTTGCAGGATCCCACACTCTCCAACGTCGTGGCCGTCTTGCCGGTGAAGTCCGCGACGCCGGGGATGGTCGATGTGCTCATCGTGACCCGCGACGTCTGGAGTCTGCGATTCAATGAAGATTTCGAAGCGCAGGCGGGCCAGCTCCTCTCGTTCACGGCCTCGCTCTCGGAGAACAACCTGTTCGGCTGGCGCAAGAACGTGGCCGCCGTGTTCGCCATGAACCAAGGCGAGATGTCCGTGGGGCCCAACTACATCGATCCCAACATCCTGGGCACGCGGCTCAAGCTGCAAGCGGCCTTCTACGTAATCTGGGCGCGCCAGATCGGCGAGATCGCGGCGGGGCCGCAGGAGGGCACTTCGTCGCTCTTTCACCTGGAGTATCCGCTCTACTCGCTGGCCAGCCGGTGGGGCGCAACCGCGGACTTCAGCCACTACGACGGCGTGTACCGGCAATTTCTCGGCACCCAGCTCTACGCGGTTCCGCTCGACGGTGCGGTCCGCAGTGCCTGCGATCTGGGTCCGGCCGCCGAGCCCCCCGGGGTGGAAACCGCTCCCTGGGTGTATCGGCTGAAGACCATCAATACCAGCGAGGCGGTCACCCGCTCGTTTCCCAGACCTTGGGTCATCCAGCGCGTGAGCCTCGGCTACGAGTTGGCGCTCACGCGGCCGTCGTTCACCTCCGACTTTCCCTATCCTGACGGCTCGCCCGAGCGGACACAGTTCGCCCAGGAGGTCTTCCCCCTGTCCGAGCGCACGTCGGACCTGTTTCTCCGCTACGATCTATTCACGCCCCGCTACCGGACCTACCGCGATCTCAACACTTTCGATTTTCGCGAGGACGTGCGGCTGGGGCCCACGCTGTCGCTCAAGGCAGGCCGGGCCAGCACGCTGGTCGGCTCTGACAAGGACTTCAGCTTGTTTCAGACCTCACTCGACCTTGCGGCAGACTGGTGGGGCGGACTGGAAAGCGTGGGTGGATCGTGGGAAGGCAGGCTGGAGGACGGTCAGGTGAACAACCAGCTCGTGCAAGGCCACGCGTCCCTGGCCACGCCGGTGCTGGCGCACCTCTTGCGCGTGGTGGCCGCGGGCAACGTGGGTTTTCTCTACGAGAACACGCGCAAGCGCTACTTCGTCGAGGGCGGCGACACCGGCCTGCGTGGTTACCCGGTGGGCGAGTTCGTGGGCTGCGGCGCCCAGTTCATCGGCCACCTCGAGGCGCGCACCATGGCGCTCAAGCTGGCGTTCCTGCGTCTGGGCGGCCTGCTCTTCTTCGACGCCGGCGACGCGTCCGTCGACGCCGGCAACCTGACCTTCTATAGCGACGCGGGCTTCGGCCTGCGCCTGCTCATTCCCCAGCTCAATACCTACGCCCTGCGCGCTGATTGGGCTTTCCCGTTGCGGCCGGCGCCCGGCATGCCCGCCGGCTGGCCCGGCCGCATGTCATTCGGCTTTCGTCAGGTTTTCTAGCCAGCTCTCCTTGTGCACGCGCACCCACAGATCACCGCAGTGGGTGAGCACGTTGCACTTGTGCACCAGGGTGAGCATCTTCTTCTTGCTGCTGCGGCGCCGGGTGTATTCGTAGGCGTACTTCACGCGATGTCAGGATGGAAACCCTGGGAGGGTGAAGCGCGGGAATTTCCGCCGGCAGGTGCATCGCGGTCAGGATCTCTTTGGCGATGTCCTCGGTCTGGATGAGGGCGATGAGGTGGAGCTGGGACTGGCACTTCGTGCACAAGGACCCGCAGACGCAGGCTGTGCGCGCGCCGTTGCCTCCACCGAGGAGGCTTATCGGCAAGCCGGTCACAGCAGGTGCGTGTCGCGCGTGACCCGCAGCCCGATCGCTAGCTGACCATCTTGGCGATCAGATCGCCGACCTCGCGCGTGCCCATGCCCATCTTGCCGGCGGCCAGGCTCTTGATCTGCCTGGACGCCAGGGCGTCGTGCACCGCCTTGTCGATGGCCTGCGCGATCTTCGGCTCGCCCAGGGTGTCCATCATCATGCCGCCGGCGCAGATGGTGGCCAGCGGATTGATGACGTTCTTGCCGGTGTACTTGGGCGCGCTGCCGCCCATGGGCTCGAACATGGACACGCCCCCGGGATTGATGTTGCCGCCGGCGGCGATGCCCAGGCCGCCCTGAATGATGGCGGCCAGGTCGGTGATGATGTCGCCGAACAGGTTCTCGGTGACGATCACGTCGTAGTACTCGGGCTGCTTGACGAACCACATGGTGCAGGCGTCGACGTGGTTGTAGTCCTGCTTGATTTCAGGATAGTGCGCGTCGCCCATTTCCTTGTGCACGCGCACCCACAGATCACCGCAGTGGGTGAGCACGTTGCACTTGTGCACCAGGGTGAGCATCTTCTTCTTGCTGTTGCGGCGCCGGGTGTACTCGTAGGCGTACTTCACGCAACGCTCGACCACCGGACGCGAGTACTGCATCACCTGCGTCGCCACCTCAAGCGGCGTTCCCTTCTGCGTGACGCCGCCGATTCCCGTGTAGATGCCGCCGGTGTTCTCGCGCACGACCACGAAGTCCACGTGCTCCGGCCCCTTGTCCTTGAGCGGGGTTTCCACGTTGGGATACAGCTTGACCGGCCGCAGGTTGATGTACTGATCGAGAGCGAAGCGGGTCTTGAGCAGGATGCCCACTTCCAAGATGCCGGGCTTGACGTCAGGATGGCCGATGGCGCCCAGAAAAATGGAGTCGAATTTCTTGAACTCTTCCAGCGCGCTGTCGGGCAGGATCTCGCCGGTGCGCTTGTAGCGCTCGCCACCGAAATCGAAGCTTTGGTAGTTCAGCTTGACGCCGTACTTGGCGCAGGCCGCGTTCACCACCTTCACGCCCTCGGCCAGTACCTCGGGCCCGGTGCCGTCACCTGGAATCAGCGCGATGTTGTACGATTTCATGTCCCCGCTGATAGCACGGCGGAGCCGGGGCGAACAAGGGGAAGTCCTCTTTGTGCGTTACGCCAGAAGCGCGCAGATCCGCACGCTCGACAGGAGGCCAGTGGTTTTGCTACTGTTTCCCTCGTAGCGAGTTTCTCTGTGAGTTCCGGCCGCCATTTTTTCGACGCCCTTCTTTCGAGCGGCGCGCTTTCGACCGAGAGCCCAGAGCGAGACACGGGATCCCCCACCTGGCCGATGCTTGCAGGCCGGCCAGCGGCGGCAATCTGAGAAGCAACAGGAGAACGAAATGGGAAACAGGCTGTATGTTGGAAATCTGTCGTACAACGTGACCGAGGCAGAGCTGAAAGAGGTGTTCGCTGAAGGGGGAAAGAACGTGGCCGAGGTGAAGATCGTGCTCGACCGGGACACCGGGCGGCCGCGCGGCTTCGCCTTCGTGGAGATGGGCAGCGACGGGGAGGCGGCCCAGGCCATCGAAACCCTGAACGGGCGCGAGATCCAGGGGCGGCCCATCAACGTGAGCGAAGCCCGCGAGCGGGCGGCGCGTGGCGGTGGTGGCGGGGGATTTGGTGGCGGCCGTGGGCGCGACCGCGACGATCACGGCCGGGGCGGCGGCGGACGCCGGGGCGGCGGCTGGTAGCTGAGTAGAGTCTACAGCCTGTTCACGCCAGCGACCGCAGCCCTTCGCGGTCGACCAGGATTACCTTGCGACCTTCGGTCTGGATGAGCCCGTTGCGCTTGAAGTGCGACAGGGTCAACGAAACCGTCTCGCGGGTCGAACCGATGAGATTCGCCATCTCTTGATGGGTGATCTTCAGGCCCAGGACCAGGCCGCGCTTGTGCTCCAGCCCATGTTCCGAACCAAGGCGCAGTAGCAACTCGGCCAGCTTGGAGCCCACGTCCTTGAACACCAACTGTTCCACCTTGGTCTCCAGTTCGCGCCGACGGTTGATCATGGCGCGCAGGAACTGATAGGTCACGTTGGCATTGCCCAGGAGCAGCTTGTCGAGGGCGCTGCGCTCGACCTCGACGGTGGCCGTCACCTCCATGGCCTCGACCATCTCTTCACGTGGGCCGCCTTCGAGCAAGGCGCTCTCGCCGAAGAAATCCCCGGCTGTCCGGTAGGCCAGGGTCAGCTCCTTGCCGTCGCGGGTAACCTTGGAGATCTTCACACGGCCGCTGGCCAAGAAGTGTACGCCCACGGCCCGGTCACCCGGCAGGAACACCACCCTTCGCGGTTGGTAGCTTTGCAGTTGGGCGGCCGTCGCGAGCCGCGCCAGCGCATCAGTCGACGCGTCGGCGAGTACCGGGGATTTGCGCAAGATACCCAGGATCCTCTTCTCTTCCGCGTGAGCCATGGGGAATCCTTAGCAGACCCGACGCGGAGCCGACAAGGCAGATTGTCAGGCAGACTACAATTTTCCGTGGCGAGCGCCGCTGCGCACCAGGAGTAAGCCGAGCGCAGTCAGCGCAGCGGCAGCGATCAGAATGAGCACGGACGTGGCGGTGCCAACCTCGGCCACCTTCTCGTCAATGTGAAAGTAGGCCAACCCGACCAGACTGGCGTTGTTGAGGAAATGGGCCAGCATGGCGGGGAGAATCGACCCGCTTTCCAGGGCCACCAGCGAGAGCAGCACCCCGAGCAGGGCGGTGGGCAGAATGCGCGACAGCTCGACGTGGAAGACGCCGAAGAGGAGGCCGGTCAGGGCCACCGCCGCCGCAGGGCTGGCCCGCGTGCGCAGCCCGCGCAGGATGGGGCCGCGGAACAGGGCCTCCTCGCAGATGGCCGGGGTCAGCGCAACCAGGGCCAGCGTGGCCAGGAGGCCGCGGCTGCCGTCGGTGGGAATCAGGCTGCGCCGAAGCTGCTCGATGACTTCTTTGGGCACCGGGCTCAGCCATTCGCTCAAAATGGCCACCGCCGCCCATGCGCTCAGACCCACCAGGGCCGCGCCGGCCAGGCAGCGTGGCGGCGGCCGCACGATGCGCAGCAGACCCGGAAGCGATCGGCGCGTGAATGCGGCAAACAGCACCACCAGACCGAAGAGGCCGCCCCACTCCGAGGCCAGGAGCCCGAGCACGAGGTTGCGTCGCTGCAAAGGCAGCCACAGAAAATAGAGCAGGACAAAGGCCAGCGCGAAGAGGAACAGGGCCTGGCCAGCCGTGGGCGGCTTTGATTGCGGCGAAGGAGCGCTGAAATCGTGCCGGCTTTCGCGCGGCCCGGGGTCGACAAAACGCTCGGAGCTGAAGATATGGGCGGCCACCGCCAGCGCAGCGCAGCCCCAGGCCACGGTGGAGGCCACGGCTGCCAGCGCGCCCGACCAGGGTGTATGTCCGAGCAGCAGTTCGCGCGCGAGCAGGGTCACGTTCATGCAGGGGATCCAGGCGGCCAGACCGGCCAGCCGATATTCGCCAACGGCTCCCGCGACCGCCGGCGCGATGGACAAGAAGTACACCGGGGTCAGAAGGTGCTGCGCCTCCTTGAATCCGCGCGCGACGGCGCCCACCGCCACGAAGACCGATGCGAAGAAGAAGGCCGAAGGAAGCACCACCGTTGCGGCAGCGGCGGCGCGCGTCCAGGGCACCGGCAGCGTCGCGCTCGGATCCGCCAGGTGCATGACCTGGATCAAGGTGACCGACATCGAGGCGAGATTGAGCAGTCCGGTGAGTGCAGCCAGGGCGGTCACCGCCAGAACCTTTCCCAGCAGAAGGTCGAAGCGCCGAATGGGCGATGACAGAATGGTTTCGAGGGTGCCCCGTTCGCGCTCGCCCGCGGTGACGTCGATGGCTGGGTAGAAAGCGCCCAGCAGCACCATCAGGACGACCAGCAGCGGCAGCACCTTGGACAGGAGGTAGCCACCCACGCTGGCCTCGGGGGCCAGGTTGCGCTTGTCCAGCGAAAATCGGGGCGCGCAGCCCTCGGGCAAGACCGAGGCGATGACGTCGGCGAGCCGCTCGGCTGCCTCGCGGGACTCCTCGCGGCCAGCGTCGTACAGGATCTCGGCGCGGCTGGCGCTGGTCTCGCCGAGTTGGATCAGGGCGTCCAGCCTGCCGGCCACGACATCGGCCCGGCTGCCCCGCTCAACCAGGGCGAGCAGCTTGGGCCGCTCGCGAATCCGGGCCGCAAGATCGTCGCGCGCGTCGCCCGTTCCCGCCACGGCTACCAGGGAAGGCCGGGCCTCCCGCGCCCTGTCGCGCGATACCGCCACCTGCGCCGCCAGCAACGAGAGCAGCGGGTACACGACCAGGGGAAAGAGGATCATGATCGCCAGCGTGCGGCGGTCGCGCAGGGACTCTCGCAGTTCCTTGCCGAGGGTGAGCAACACATGGGACAGACGCCTGGACATGTCGAATCACTCGCCGTCCACGAGCTTGAGAAAGGCCTGTTCCAGGGTCGTCGTCCCGCATTCCGCGCGGATGCTTGCGGGCGTGCCTTCGCGCAGGAGGCGGCCGCGAAAGAGCAGCCCGATGCGGTCGCACAGCAACTCGGCTTCAGCCAGGTAGTGGGTGGAGAAGAGCACGGCCTTGCCGCGGGCGCGTTCGCTGCCCACGAAGTCACGCAACGATCGGCTGGCCAATACGTCGAGGCCGCTGGTCGGTTCGTCAAGAATCAGAACCGGCGGGTCGTGCAGCACGGCGCGCGCCAGCGACACTCGTTGTTTCTCGCCTCCCGACAGGCTTTCGCAGCGTCGATCGAGGATATTCTCCAGGGCCAGCCAGCGCACCAGGGTGGCGATCCGCCGTGACAAGTCGCTGGCGGACAGGCCGTGAATACGGCCGAAGTACTGCCAGGTCTCGCGCGGGGTCAGGTGGGCATAAAGGCCCGTGCTGCCGCTCAGAAACCCCATGCGCGTCTTGGCTTGCGAGGACCCGGCATCGAGGCCGAGCAAGAGAGCGCGGCCGCTCGACGGCTGGACGAGACCGGCCAGCATGCGCAAGGCCGTGGTCTTGCCCGCGCCATTGGGGCCAAGCAGCCCATAGATCTCACCCGGCACAACCGATAGAGAAAGATCGGCAACCGCGCGCAAGTCACCGAATGACTTGCAGGCACTGTCCAAGATCACAGCGGCTTCTAGCATCGCCGGCACCGGGGAGAAGAACCGCTGCTGGAGGGCCGGAGAAGGCGCACCCTGGCACAGCCAACCCGCGACGTTGAGCCCGGTCCCTCGGCGCCTTTCACCGCCAACCCCTTCCCGCAACACAACCAACCGCGGGCGCCCGAAGGCGCCCCGGTCGGTCAGCGCCCACTTCAAGCCGGTCGGCTGAAGCGGGCATACGCAAGCCTACGCTACGGCGTCCTTGGCCGCCTTCACAGCGCGCGCCTTGACCACCTTGCGGGCTGGCTTGGCCTTGAACACGGTTTCCAGGCCGGTGAACGGGTTGATGCCCTTGCGCTCCTTGGTGGCCGGCTTCTTGACTACGACCATGCGCACGAGTCCGGGTACGACGAACACGCCGTTCTTCTTCAGCTCGGCCTGGCCGACGGTGGCCAGATTCTCAAGGACGCCCTTGACGTCCTTGCGAGTGAGCTCGTTGGCAGACTTGTCAGAGAGAATCTGAATTAGGGCAGACTTGGAAATGGGACCTTTAGCCATCGTATCTCCTTCGTGTTGGGGTGGGCCTGGAACCACCTGCTCTGCGCGGCGGGAATGGCCAACATCACCATCCCTGGGCGCCACGAAAACAGGCGTTAGCAGCAGACTGTAGCCGATTTTTCGATCGGAGTGCGATGAAATTCGCGGGAAAACTGCGCGATCCTCGTTTCTGCCAGGTTTCCTGCCGACGGGCAGGTGCGGTCTTTCCCCACCAAGAACGATGTCAATTGCGTGGGGAGCCCGCCGGCTCTGCCGGCGGCGCACCATCGCGGGAGGGTTTGGGAACCCTTTGAGGGTTCCCATTACTACAGCACCACAATTCGGCCCGGAAAACGCGCGCGTAGCCCTCGGGTGGCGTTCCGGGTGTCGACCACCAGACGGGCGTTTTCCACCAGCGCGGCGTAGTCCACGTCGCTGTGATCCGTCGCGATCACGACGCAGTCGAAGTCAGCCAGTCGGTCCAGCGTGGCACTCGGGACGGCGGTGCCGCCATGGTCGAGTTGGGGGACGTGCCGGTCGAAATATGCCACCTGGGCGCCCCGTCGCTGCAGAAGCTCGATGATGTCCAGTGCCGGGGATTCCCGGACGTCATCAATGTCGCGTTTATAGGTAACCCCGCACACTAGGATCTTCGCGCCCCGCACCGCCAGGCCGCGGTCGTTGAGGGCGTCGGCCACCTTGACCGCAACGAATTCCGGCATGGACGAGTTGACTTCGTCCGCGAGTTGGATGAAGCGCGCGTTGTACTTGAGGGTCTTGAGTTTCCACGACAGGTACAGGGGATCGATGGGGATGCAGTGCCCGCCCAGGCCCGGGCCAGGATAGAAGGGCATGAACCCGAAAGGCTTGCTGGCGGCGGCGTCGATGACCTCCCAGCTATCAAGGCCCAGGCGGCTGCACATGATGGCGACTTCGTTGACCAGCCCGATGTTGACCGCGCGAAAGGTGTTCTCCAGCAGCTTCACCATCTCCGCCGTGTCGGATGACGACACTGGGATGACCCGTTCGATGAACGCGCTGTACAGCGCGACCGCGGCCTCCAGTCCCTGCGGGCTGGTGGAGCCGATGACCTTGGGCGTGTTGCGGGTGTGGAATTTCGGGTTGCCTGGATCCACTCGCTCGGGAGAAAAGGCGACGAAGAAGTCCTGGTCGACTTTGAGTCCGGTCGACGACAGCTTGGGCAACAGCACCTCACGCGTGAAGCCCGGGAAGGTGGTGCTCTCCAGCACGACGATCTGCGGGCGGCGCATGCGCGGCAGCAACATCTCGGCTGCGTCGAGGATGAACGAGTTATCCGGATCCTTCGTCTTGTTGAGCGGGGTGGGCACGCAGATGATCACCGCGTCGGCCTGGCCCAGCACGTCGGCATCGTCGCTGGCCTGCAGCTTGCCCTGAGCGACCAGCGGCCCCAGCACGGAGGAGGGAACGTCCGCGATATGGGACTGGCCAGACTTGACGGCGTTCACCTTGGCGGCCATGCGATCGTAGGCCGTGGTGAGGAATCCGGCCTGGGCGATCTCCACCGCCAGCGGAAGACCCACGTAGCCAGCGCCCACCACGACCACCCGGGCAGAACGATCCCCGATACGTTCGAGCAGTGTCTTCATGGTGCGGCGAAAGCTAGCACGGGTCGGGCGGAATGTCCGAGACCTGGATAGCGTGGATCGGTCGCGAAGCAGGTAACTTCCGGCTGGCGAACGGGCCGAGCTACAGCGAAAGGGTGAGCCCTTCGGCTGCGCCGAGCACCTCGATCCCCGCGGCGGCGCGCCCTTCCAGCCAGCGCCGACCGCGAGCCACCAGCTCATCCACGTCGTGATCGCTGTAGTCCTGGTCATAGTGGAAAAGCGCCAGTTTCTTGACCCCGGCACGTGCCGCACAGTCCACCGCATCTTCGAGCGACGACAAGCCCCTCTCCAGGCGCAGGGCCCGGTCCTCGGGGGTGAAGGTGCTGTCGTGGATCAGCAGGTCAACGCCGCGGTAGAGGTCCAACGCTGCCTGGGGCGGGCCGCCTGTCCCATAGCCGGCGTCGCTGGCGTAGACCAGAGACTTGCCGCCAGCGTCGATGCGAAAAGCCAGCGCAGGCGTGGGTCCGTGCGGATTGGCGTGCGCCCTGACGGTCGCGCTGCCGACTCGCACGTCCTTGTCCTCGCCCAGGGGGCGCATCTCGATACGGGCGCCCATGTTGTGGAAGCTTTGCACAGGGAAGAACTGGGCCGCCATCTGGCGCTCGAGCACGTCTTCCAGGAGGCGTTCGCCCCGGCTGCCGCCATACACGGTGAAACTGTTGCCCGGGACGTAGAACGGACCGAAGAACGGGAAGCCCTGGATGTGGTCCCAGTGCGCGTGCGAGAGCAGCAGCGTGGCCGAGCCCTTGCCCTTGCCGAAGGGTCCGGCCAGCAGGGAGATGCCCAGGTTGCGCGCGCCGGTGCCGCAATCGAGGATGATGAGTTCGCCGTCGGGCAGGCGAACCGACACGCAGGCGGTGTTGCCACCGTAGCGTACCGTACCCGGGCCCGGCGAAGGAATGGAACCACGCACTCCCCAGAAGGTGACGTCCATCATCCCTGCTTCCCCAGGGCCAGATCCAGCCCCTCGAATCCCGCTATGATTTCCAGCTTGCGCGCGGTCAGCGTGGCTTCCTTGCGCGTGGAGGCCAGCACGGCGTCCACTTCAGTGTCCGAACGATCCGGCGCGTGGTGGTACAGCGCCAGCATCCGCGCGCCCGCATCGTGACAGATGTCGACCGCATCCGAGGGACGCGAGTGCCCAAAGTGGGGCGTCTGCCGGTACTCCTCGGGCGTGAACATGGTGTCGTAGATGACCAGATCCGCGCCCTCGCACAAGCGAACCACCTGGCTGCGCATGGTCCGCAGCGTCTTGTGATCGCTCTTGCTCAGCAGGGAGTGCGGCGATGGCGGTCCGGCCAGGAACTCGTGCCCAAACAGGATGTCCGAAAAGGGTGCCGTGTCCGCGATATATGCCACCTTGGCTCCGTCGGCGGACAGGGCGTAGGCCGTGGCGATGTAGGGATGGTTGAGGCGAGTGCAGGAAACCACTACATCATTGATCTCGAAGTGCGCTCCGTCGTGCAGTTCGCGGAAGGCCACGTCGGCGCGCGCCTTGTGGAAGGGCACCGGGAAGAAGGGCGAGTCGACCTGCAAGGAAAGCACGCTGCGCAGGTTCTGGTCGTCGCGCTGGCGGGCGTACACGAAGAGCTTGTTTCCGGCGCGGTAGAAAGGAGCGAAGAAGGGCAGGCCCTGTATGTGGTCCCAGTGGGTGTGGCTGATGAGGATGTGCGCCGCCCCCTTGCCCGATTCGAACTCGCTGCGCATCAGCTCCTTGCCCAGGCGGCGGATGCCAGTGCCGGCGTCGATGATGATGCGGGTTCCGGCCGCGGAGCTGACCTCGACGCACGAGGTGTTGCCCCCGTACCGCTCGGTTCGCGGTCCCGGGACGGGCAAGGAGCCCCTGACACCCCAGAATCGGATTCTCATGTTCAGGCGGGGCTCCCGTGCATGGCCTCGGAAAATTCTATCACAGCGGCGAAATCCGCGCGCGGGTGCCAGCTATTGGGTGCTGTCCTAACTAGGACGGCCGCCAGCCTTATGTTGATGCCGTCGAGGAAGCTTTCGGGGCTGACGTGGACTACAGCCAAATCGTGAAGGAATACGCAGGAGGAACGGAAGTGGTTCCCGTCTCCCACCGCAACTCTCCACGCGCGTCGTGCGCCCGGAGAGGATAAAAGTTGCCGGGCAACCTAACCCCGACAAGATTTCCACGTCCTACGTCGAGCGCGAACATCTGAACGTCCGCATGGGAAACCGTCGCTTCACGCGCCCGACCAATGCCTTCAGCAAGACATAGCGCAACCATGTAGCCTCGGTGTCGCTCTAGGTTTGCTACTACAACCTGTGCCGTGTCCACGGCACGCTGCGCACGGCTCCCGCGATAGCCAAGCTGAAACTAGGACACCGGCGGGCAAGTTAGGACAGTACCAGCTATTGCTGGGATTCGGAGCAGGGGACCAGGTCGGGGCAGAGACGACCCTGTCAGGATAGCGCCTGGCGTTTCGGGTGGGTGAGACGCCCTGGCGATGATGCGGTGGGGGCTTGCTTCTCTCGGCGCCCCGGTTTTTGCGGCTATCGCGGGACTGGGGATAGCACAGCGCCAATCCGATCAACGAGCCGCGCGAAGCTGGGACAATTCGAGAGGACGTTCAGCCTTGCCGAGGTGGCGAGAACTCAAACATTGGCATGGGATGGAGTGGCAGCACCATGCGGTGGACGTCCTGTCCCGGTCTCCCTCCCCGCCACGGCCCGCCGCTCCGAATCCCAGCGCCATCAAAGCGACGTCCCGACCACAGGGTTCAGCGCGCGAGGGTCTTGATGATCGCGAAGTACTCCGTGCGGCTGTAGGGTTGGTTGAGGATGTGGAATTCCTTCTTGGCAAGGCCCACACAGCCCGTGCAGTAGGTGCAGTCGCTGCACGAAGCGCACTGGACGAGATAGGCCGAACCGGTGCAACCCTGCGAGTCCTGGCAGTGCGAACAATCGTGGCAGCCGGTGCAGCGCAGACAGTGCGAGCTGCCCGTGGTGGCCTCGCAACCGGTGCAGTGGGTACAGCGGTAGCAGTTGGTGCAGCCAGTGCAGAACATGCAGCGCAGGCAGCCCTGGCAATCCTGGCTGCGGAAGCTGCCCGCGTTCTCCTCACGCACGCCGGCCTCGCGGCGCAGGCGCTGCAACTCGGTTTGAAATTCCGTGCGGGTCATGGCCCACGACTATACTGCCTGCCGACCCATGTGTGGCCGCATGACCCTGACGCGTCGCGAGTGGGACGACGTGCTGACCGAACTGGCGGCGCTCCTCGCCGGCGCTGGCCCGCTTGCCGTCGACGAAGGGGCAGCGGCCCAATATCGCCCGCGCTACAACGTGGCTCCGAGCCAGCGCCATCCCATCGTCCGGCAGAACAGCGGGCGTCCCGCATTGGGTTTTGCCGAGTGGGGCCTCGTGGCCTGCGGTCGTGGCAAGCCGCCTACCATCAACGTTTGCGCCGAAACCGCGCCGTTCAAACGCGCTTTCCAGGAAGCCTTCGTCAGCCGGCGCTGCGTGATTCCTGCTGACGGCTTCTTCGAGTGGCAGTCCGGCCCCACCGGGCGCCGGCCGCTGTGGTTTCATCGGCCGGATGGCCGGCTGCTGCTCCTGGCCGGGCTTTTCGACGACGAGTGCCCCGGTCACGCGCGTTTCGGGATCCTTACCACCGGTCCCAATCGCCTGATGGCGCCGGTGCACGACCGCATGCCCGCCCTGTTCTCGCCCGAGGAGGCCGTGGCCTGGCTGGCCGAGCCGTCGCAGAAGCTCCTGCACCGGG